>Ga0209611_10011175_pt1 | contig 13022 bp, 7 predicted proteins | sample S1TSphgellanicum_3_FD_187693 | JGI IMG/M metagenome (GOLD analysis project Ga0209611, IMG submission 187693) | Host-associated microbial communities from peat moss isolated from Minnesota, USA - S1T2_Fc - Sphagnum magellanicum MG (SPAdes) (version 2) | ecosystem: Host-associated > Plants > Peat... | reverse complement strand
TAGTAGGGTATGTAATTAATAGAGTAGCTAGGTTAGTAGGGTAGGTGGTTAGTACAATAGCTAGGTTAGTAGGATAACTAGTTATTAGGGTAGTTGTGTAAGTAGGTTGGTGCAATACTTATGTGGGTAGGAAAGTGAGCAGGGTAGCTATGTGTGAAGTCAGGTCCAAGAAAAACGACCAAGAACAAAAGGAAAAGAAAAAAGTACAGTGGTTAGCAGCAAAAAGAAATCGACTGTGATGAGCCCCATCCGGCGCCGAATGAAAAAACGCAACCCATCCAGTGGACAGAACGGCCAACTGGTGCATTGGTGGCTGTTAATTCACTCTGGCCGGTTTTACATACCTCTAAAGTGGTGGCCAGTTGGGCCCCATTGTCACCTCCTATTTGCTCCCTTGTCCTTTAAAGCATGTTATCCATAAATTCTTCAAATTGGGAAATCTCAGGATGAGATCCCTAAATTCGCACATCAACTTTCTTTTGTTTTCACCTACAAGCTACCACCTCTAGCGTATGTTATGTGCACTAAGTATATGGCCTAGGGCGAGGGGGCTATTGGCTATGGTTATTGGCAACTAGTTATGGCTATTGCTTTTGACTATGGTTATTGCTTATGACCATTTGTTATTGGTTGTTGCCTGTGGCATATGGCTATTTCTATTGTATATTGGCCATTGGTTATTATAAGGTTTAATTTGTAGGGTTTAGGTTTGGGTCTTTAAAGATTTTATATTTTTGGGTTTAGGTGTTGGGCTTTCAACGGTTAAGTATAAGGGGTTTTAAGGTTCAATTTTTAGGGTCTAAGTTTGGGCTTTTTAGGCCTTGAATTATAGGGTTTTTTTTCTTGCGTTTTGTAGTTTAGTTTTGAGGTTTAAGAGTTAGGGTTTACAACTTGATTTCTTAGGGTTTAATTTTTAGGTTGATGTTTGGGTCTTTTAAAGGTTAATTTTTGAGTTTAATGAGGGTAGTTCTAAGGTTAAAGTTAAAGTGATGATATGTACTTGTGTAAAATATTGGAGTTAAAACATCAAGATTTAAAACTAAGACTAAAAAACATGACTATCGAGTCCAATTAATGATAAAAACATTATTAAAAATGTTGATTTAGGGGTTTTTTTTGTGTATGTAAAATGATGAAATTAAAGATTAGCTCAGAGGGGTTGGTTTAGGGTGTAAACTTGGACAACCAATGTGGATTATATAAAGAGAAGGTTTTTCTAATTTTTTTGGTTTTGTTTTCATTTCAAGCCTTGAAAGATGTTTTTTTCAAGCTTTTCAAATGGACTTTATTCAAGTAACTATGATTTCACCTCATTTTCAAATGATGATGACATTTTGAAAAATATCAATCAAAATGATCTTGTTATTTTTCAAATGATGGCATCAATGGTTTCTAACTCCAATGACTTGTTTACTTCACATGAGATGAAGGAAGGGGGTGGGGCAATATATGGACCCAATTGTTAGTGTTAAAGGTGTCTTTGTTACAATGTGAATCACACTAACATTATTCAAGAATTTGATGAACTTTACATTTTAAAAGTTTGATGAATTGGCTTTTCAAATGATTCTTATCATTAAAGCCAATGCTAGATTCATAAGTGAATCTTCTTTTTCATATTTATTTTCAATTTTAAGATAGGTTTGATTTTTGAGTTAAAGGTTAAAGTTAGAGATTAGGATATGATTTTAAAGGTTAGGGTGAGGCTTGAAAGGAAAGATTTTTGTGTTTTAGTGTTAAGGATTAATGTTTAAGGTTTCTATTGTAGGTTTTTTAAGTTTATGATTCAAGTTAGGGTTTTCATGTTTCCAATTTAGGGATTTAGGTCTGATTTTTAGGGTTTAGGATTTAGGTTTGGGTTCTCATGTTTACAATTTAAGGTTTTAGTTTGGAATTATAGGTTTTTAGGTTTGATTTTTAGGGTTTAGATATAAAGTTTATTATTTAGGGATGATGAATAGGTTTTTGATTTTTAGATTTGATTTTTAGGGTTTAATGTTTAAAGGTTTAACGTTATGGTTTTCAAGTTTAATTTTTAGGGTTTATTGTTTAAGGGATAAGGTCAAGGTTTTTACATCTGATTTTTTGAATTAAAAAAAAAGGTTTATTATTTAAGGATTAAGGTTAGGGTTTTAAGTTTGAGTTTTAAGGTTTTAGTCTAATGTTTGGGGCTTGGGGATAGAGTTTATGGTTAGGGTTTTCAGGTTTCATCTTGTTTTCCATCATAGTAGGTGAAGTTCGAATTATATCAAACAAGTTATCAAAATTAATGCCCAAACAACATCTTCTCAACATCATTATTTACATGAAACATGGCGAAATCACTAGATGTATGATGCTTTCATGTGGAATTAGTCCAAAAAAAAATTGTGATGATGCATTGTTCATTGCATCAAACATCAACCACACGAATACAAATGAAATTTGATGGCCCACATTGAAGGATGGGGTTGCCTCAAGTACACATTTGCAAAGAATTGCCTCAGTGTATTAGATTCATTGATGGCACCTTGATCAAGATTCACAATCCTTATTGGAATGAGGCCTACCATACATGGTTTAAAGGATGGAAGAAGATTTATGCAATGAATAAAATTATCATTCTAAACCACCATGGATTGTTCATCTACATAGACATTGGTTCCCCAATTCTTATTATGATGTGAATATCCTATGACATTCAAATGTGTACAAAGATTGACATTAATATTTCTCACATGGAGATGAATATTTTGAATACCTTTCCAAAGATTTGAGTTATGCATGTGAAAAAATGTTTATATGTGCATGAGAGGACAATACAAGTTTCTTTTAGATGCTAACCATGCTATGATGAGAACATATAACAAAATGCATTCAAGTTTCAAGGTGCAATTAAATTGGGGTATAGGTGGGTTCCATCCCACAAAACCAAACTATTCACATTTGTTCCAAATCAATGTTCGGCAATTTTCATTCCTTGGTTGAAAACCAATGTTAGTTTTCAATCGAGTTTTCAATGAGAACTGCCATGAAAACCTTCTTGATAGTTCTCATTGGAAATGAGAGCTGCCCAAGTTTTCACTAAGCATCAAACTTGAAAACCAAACCAATTTTCACATTTTAGAAAAGGTTTGGTTTTCATGGTAAAAATTTAAAAAACTAACTTGTAATAAATAAATAAAAGTAAAAAGTAATTAATAGTAAAATAATAAATAATAAATAATAAATAATAAATAATAGTAAATAATAAGTAGAAAGTAGGAAAATAAATTAAAAAATAAAACTTACTATTTATGGAGGTGGCCGCCACATTAAGGTTAGGGGTTAGTGTTTAAGTTTGTTTGTAAGAAGGCTCCAAGCTCCCTCTAGGGCCCACTTTGCTCCTATGCAATTTTACACCTCCACATTTGCTCTCCTATACTTTAAACACTTTTGTTTTTTTGTTTTTTTTGTTAAAAGTCTTTTAAATCTTCTTAGTTGTTTTATGTTTTTTTTTTCCTAGTTTTTTGTTTTTGTTTTATAGGGTTTGTAATATCAATTTGTAGTTTGTAAGTTGTGTTTTCTTCTTTGTGACATTTGGTTTGTTCCAGTGTGTGTTGTTGTTGTTCCTTAATGTGGCTACTCCCCACTTATTGCTCCAGGTCATTGTTCCCCGCTTGTTACTCCTTTGCATGGTTCCCCACTTGCTATTCCCTATGTGTGGTTACTCTTCAATTGTTCCTCCAAGTCGCTCCTCTTTCATGTGGCTCCCCACTTGTGCTCCACATAGTTGTTCCCCTGTGTGGTTGCTCCTCACTTGTTACTCCCTTGCATGGCTCCCCACTTATTACTGTCCTTGTTGCTACACCATGTCCTTACTCCCCGCTTGTTGCTCCCCCGGTGGTTGCTTTTCACTTGTAGCTTTTGCTTTTTTTTAGGCCCCTTATTGTTGCTACTCCTTGCTTGTTGCTAATCTCGTGGCTACTCCTCGCTTGCTTGTTGTTCCCTAAAGTACTTTGTAATACTTGAAGGATTCAAGAAGTAATACCTAAAGTACTCTGTAATACTTGAAGGATTCAAGAAGTAATACCTAAAGTACTCTATAATACTTGAAGGATTCAAGAAGTGTTAAAGGCACGGCTTGAAATAAGTCTAAAAGTATTCCTGAAGGCTGGTTTAGTATTTGGAGGAAGGCTTGTAGTATTTGTGAAGGCTTGAAGTATTGAAGAAAGTTTGAAGCATTCAGAGGAAGATAATTGTTTAGTACTTGGGAAAGCTTGAAGTATTCAAGAAATACTTAACCATTTAAGGTTGTAAGGGAGTGTAAACTCAATATAAAGAACCACTCATGCTTAAAGGCCTAGTCCTTACATAATCCTTGGTGAAATTTTTTTTGGTTGGGTAGGACACGTGGTTTTAAATCATTAGCTAGGTTTGTACCCGCATTGACCAACATTTCAAAATCCGTTTAGGGTGACTTTGGCACAAAACGTGTATTTCATGGTCATTTCTTTCTTAGGGTGCGAACTAACGGGTATTATGAGCCTAGCCTCTAAGTTGTTGTCATCAAATGTTTGCGCACTTGCCTCTTACAACATTTATGTCTACTAAGAGTTTTTGTTTAGGTAGGTGCTTCTATGTGTTTTGTCTCTTTATTTGGCTATGCACGCACGATTAAGCAACCAAGTTGCTTCTAATGTAATTTCATTTGTGTTTTGTAAGTATTATCCAACACACCATCTTAAGTTGTTGTCTCTTTTCACTAATTGTTGTGGAGAGAAAATGGCAAAAGGTTGAGGTCAAAGGAGATATCCCAACTTGGGAAAAGGTAGATTACAAACTATAGACAAAAGAATTTTTTGCAATAGTTAAAAAGTTGAATAATAAAGGTTTGAGCCTTAAGACATAGATCACTAGTAAGCATGTGACTAATGCAAATATCATGGAGGTTTTTGGAGAGTTCAAAATTCTTAGGACCACAAATCCAACTTTAGATCCAACTACAAAGTTGGAGTTGTTATGCTTATACTCAAAATGTTATGGCCATAGTAATGTGAACAACAATGAATTCTATCTGTGGTTTGTCAAAGGTTACATTGTTCCAGAAAAAGGTTTAGATATTGATTGGGCTAAGGCAGCTGCTTCTACTACAAGAGGGAAGTTCAGGAAGGAGGAGATAGCAAAATGGAAATTGGTTCTTGGGGCTACATCAAGAAGTCACAACAGAAGTGGCATGAAGATCAAACTTTTCTTACAATGGGTGCAAGGCCAAAGGATTCAAAAGCATGAACTTCCTAGCTCAAAGACCTTTGTTGACATCATCTCCAAGTTTCTTCACATAATCACACCCATTGTAGTGGTTTGTGTTTAAGAGCTACATGATCTTCTAATTAAAGTCTTCAGCGAGTTGAAACGAAAAGTCGAACATTTGGCGTTGTAGAAGATGAAACATGAAGTAAAAGTGATTAAATCACGATTTTTTTTAACGAATTGATGAAAATTGCTTACACAAGCACAAGAGTGCATGAACAAGGATGAACAAAGATTTGAGATCTTCTACACCGACTCCATGCACTCAAAGATATGGTATTTCAATGTAACTTTAGAATCTTGTTTTACAATTAAGGTTCATTGTTCAAAATCATGCATCATCATGTTATTTATGCCTATAGGGTTCACACAAGAAGTGATTGTCTTCTAGGATCATTTAAGTCTACCTAGATTTTGCGGATTTTGTAAGTTGAGGGCACTGACAACATTAACGCTCCTTCAAAGGATGTTGATTTTCTTGAAGATGTGAAGGTGTTAATTAAAAAAATTCACACCTTGGAAAAAAGAATAAAGATATCCCGTATGTTGTTGGAAGACAAGCACTAGAGTGCCATGTAAGGTGAAAATGATTTACAAGGTGCATAATTAGATATGTGGAAATTGAATTCTGACATTGCATCTACAACAAAGGATCTTATAGAGCTTTAACAAGAAATGCAAGCTATTCACCGACAACTAGAGGAAATGCAACAAGGGGGAGGGTTATCTTTCTAACCTCAACCAGTTTTGCATCCATCTGCCCCAATTCTTGATGATGATGTTAGCAATTCATGTTAAATTTTTATGTAAGGATGTGGTTTTTGCAAGAAAAGGTTTACTTCATATGATGTGGCTATTGTGTCTTACAAACATACCTACCACCCTTTTTGCTTTGCTCAATTGTGTAAGAAAGATAATAAGTGTTGTGTATGCAAAGAGGTAATTCATCCTAAATGGTGGGCTTTTAGGGGATATGAAAACCAAATGATGAGATTATGGTTTTAGCTATGGAGCTTGGTGTGGGTTTTTTGTGTAACAACGTCAAGCTTACATTGAAAGAAGAATGTGCAACACAAAGAAAATCATGTAAATCCTTAAATTCTCTTTTCCATTACCAACAAATGTTTAAATTCACATCCATGGATTGTGCAACTTGCGTTATTTATTATTTAGGGTTTATGGTCTTTCCTTACTATCCTTACAATCCTTACAGATGGCATTAATCAAGATATTAATTTAACTCAATTTGGATTGGCTTTGTAAGTTTTGGGCACATATTTAAATTCCTTCTAAGTTTTAGCTATCTAAGTACAATCACAGTTGGGATACACAAAAGGAATGTCTCACCTCAAAATCACTCAGAGGACATTACTTTGAATGACCACTATGTTTACTAATCCATTTATTTTGGTGAATTTATTTTTCCATTTAATATTCACATTCTTTTTTATTGAAATGGTTGTGATTGTTTGTGATTTGGATGATTTAAACATGTCCTTAAATGTCCTAGAACACATTTCAGAAACGTTGTCCCACTACACAATTTTATTAAAAAGGAATCAACAGAAATAATAATATTTGTTCAAATTGATTCATATTTTAACCACAAATAAAATAAAATATGTTTTACATGATGGCACAAAATTTTGGTAATATAAAAAACTAGATTTTTTAGAATTGATATTAGAATCTTGAATTTTCTTCTTCAAAAGGGTTACATTAATAAAGACAATTATATTAATTATATTAATAAATATTTTACATTCCAAAGGTTTAGGGGGGAAGATAGGAGGTGTGGATCTTAAAAAAAGGACATTTTTTAATGTTTTTACTAAGACTTTGGCACTCCAATGAAAGATTGTCATTCTAGAAATGTCTTGGAGTCCTACATTCTTTTATGGTTTATGCTTCAACAAGACATCCAAAATTTGTTTAATTAACTCTTTTCAAATTTTGCAGCACTTTTTCGTTGAATGACTAAACATACATGGCATCTTTTCATTGTTTCACATCTAAAAACATGATTCGGCCTCAAGACTTAGGACTCAAGACACAAGATAGTTCTATGTACTTCATGGTTCTTGTTGTGGTACCCCAATTGTGATTGTACCCATCTATCTAGTCCTTGATCTAGGATTTAAAGTCAAAGTTAGAGTGCATTGGATGTGCAAATTTGTTTAATGTTTAGTTTGTAATTTGGTGTTCATAATAGTTGATTGATTTGTGTAGATGAATTCATTCCTTAATAAGCATCTAAGTAAGGAACTCAACATGCAACATGAGCAAAATCCTTTTTTTTGCATTCAAATCATGTGTTAAGGATTTAAGGACAACGTTCATGACCGATAACATTCATGCACAAGTCCTTTGTTAGGATTCTAATGTTGTTTAGGACAACTTGTCCTTTGTCCATCAATCAAGCCCTTTGTTAAGCATCTAACCACTTTGGTAATGAGTAATTTCCTTTATAAGGAATTACAAGTCCTTTGCTAAAACATGTGATTGCTTTGGTAATCAATTTAGTCCTTTGTTCAATACTTCAAGTCCTATGATTAAACACCTAATTGGTTTGGTAAGGAGTATGGTGCTTTTCTACCTACTTGAAGTCCTTTGTTAATCATATGATTGCTTCGAAAAGGATTCTATTACTTTTTTTGGGGGTTTCAAGTCCTTGGTAAGCACCTAATTACTTTGGTAATTAATCTACTACTTTGTGGTGTTTTAGGTCCTTGGTAAGCACTTGATGGCCCTTTGGTAATCAATTTACTACTTTATGGATTATGTTTGTGTGACTTTTCATAAGCACCTGATTGTTCAAATGTAATTTGCAATTTACAAAATTTGAATATTGGTTAATGAATGCGAATATTACAATTATTGAAATTACTATTCATGTGTTATTCATGTAAGGTTTGTTATTTATGGGTTCAAGTAGACTGAAATGGGATCATGTGGGTCAACTTTTCACTTTGGTAAACAACAAAGTTTGGGAGTGTTAAATACCAATTGGCTTGCACCAACTTCATGCATAGGCCATTTAGGTGCATTGACACCTCCAACCTCACCAAGAGCCATCGATGTACTTGTAGTGGGTGATGTAATTGTAGATCCTCCAATGAAACATGTGCATGCTAAGAAAGTGGTGTGTGAATTGCCATCAAAATTAGACCACAATCTGCAAATGGAGGATGCAATTGAAGGACATGGCTATTAAGAACAAAATGCACAACCAATTGCAAATCTAGTTGTTGTCCACATTTTAAAAGAAATTACTATTCCCCAATCTATTGGTATGTGTTCATAATTTTCTACTTGAAAATATCCTTGTGAACACATTATAAGATCTTAGGATGGCATGTTTTTACTTTAAACACACAAAGACTGTCTGATTTGCTTGGGAACAAGTTACTTTATCTATTGATTTGTCTTATGATTGTAGGCATGGCTACTATGCAGCATGAAATTTTAGAACAGAACAAAGCCAACCAGACATAAGGTTAAAGCTCATTGTCATACTTTTGGGTCTTTGGTGACATTTTTGTCAAGGCTAAAAAGGTTCAAAGTGGCTTTGCAAGCTCCTCCAATATCTTTCAATCTTTATATATTGTCATGTTGACATTTTGTTCATGATTTTGTATTTTTTTTTCAATGTAGATTTGAGGTTCCATTCGCTATTTTATGTTTATACGTGTTTAATACATGTAAAACAATCTAATACACAGTGTAAGATTTTGCAAGAACATAGATGTGACGCATTCTTACACACCCTTAGCATGGAGATATGCACTCACAAACCCGCTTGGAAGTGGAACTACTATGTAGTTGTAGTCTAACAAGTACGGTGGTTCAATGTAATGCAATGAAATTCATTAAGAATATAATGCGTTGTGTCCAACATCTACACATAACATCCTAATCTAACATGCATTGGATTTTTGAAAAGCTAATCTAAAAGGAGCCATGTTACAAAATCTCATAAGTTTTTATTTCTTATTTTTTATTTTTTTGATCAAGAGTTAAGCTTTGAACTAGAAACCACTTTGCTTAAATTGAAGGAAAAAACAGAAAATTCAACCCCCTCTACTTCCAACAAGTGTAGCTCCCTTACAGCAACTCCGATGATGCTGAAAATTGAGAAGAACCTTCTACACCTCTAAAACTAAGACTAATTTAAATTTGACACAAATCCAACGGTGGATTTGGGAGGAACTATTAATTGAAATAAAAATCCAGAGGCTTTGTCATGGAAATCCTTCCATGAACTCCACTACAACACCTTCTACTTCCAACCAGTGTAGTTCCCTGACAACAACTCCGATGATGCCGAAATTTGAAAAGAACCTTCTACACCTCTCAAACTAAGACTAATTTAAATTTGACACAAATCCAATGGTGAATTTGAGAGGACCAACTAATTCAACCCACAATCCAAAGGCTTTGCTACAAGTACTTGTTACACACAACTTCCTTCCATGTTTGATTCTTGCACACACCTTTTCCATGAACACCTCTCCACACATAAGAACTAAAAATTCTTCCTCACACTTCCTCCTCCTTTTTCTTTCTTTCTCACATACACCCAATACCCTCTCTCTTGGTAAGCCTCCATGACCTTCCTTGAGCTTGTTCCCCTTGTCCAATGCAAGTTTTGAAATCCTTTGCTCCAATCAATGGCCTCCTCATCTTTTTAGAGCCAATGAAAATTGAGAATAAATTGCCATCCAATTGAGTTTAGGATGAGAATTCTTGGGCCCAATGAGACACAAGAAATCTTCCATCCTACAATCAAATAGGATGACAATCCTCATGACTAATGGGATTGGAGGATTCATCCTTTCCCTTATCTTGGATATCTTGATGAGGTATTTTGAGCTTGATCCTTATCCTTTCTGTCTGTTGACCTTCACATCCTACTTTTTCATCCTAATTACTTCAAGTAACTAACTGCTAGGATAGTTTATCGGTAGTAACAAGTAACATCCTTGAATTCTTACTTGATTAATTCAATGGTTGAACTAACATCCCCATGTACCATTTACTCTTTTGATATCCCCTACCTATTTATTTTACCATGCACTAGTTAACTATGTAGTACATAGTAAATTGGAAGTAAAATTTGCACCACAAAAAACCCCCACATACTTCTAAATCCGCCGTCAAAATTAGGGTTTGATGAATCCATTAGATCTAGGATGTTCGAGTTTTCATGAGGTTCCGTCGTCACTCCCACACCTTACGCCTACCCTAATTTGTTAAATAAAAAGGCCTCGACCCCTTTTGAACGCAAGTACCACATTGTTTGTATTACCTTCTTGGTTCTTGTTGATGCAGGTGAGAACTAGTCATGGCGGATGATGTCACTACGCCTTCGAATCCTCCAGTTGCACCAGTATAACAGAAAGAACTTAAAGAAACACCGCTCGACGTGATTGTTTCTCAACGGTCACGTGAAGAAAAACTGCCCAGGCGAGTGGTGCGCAATCGAGTCAATCGTTCGGCATGGGATCGTTGATTGTCTCCTAACCCACATGCTTTAGCAATTTATTTAAAATTCATTCTTGCTCATGGAACCGCGCCAGAAAGGTTTGAAAAATGTCAATGCGAGGATGATGATGTCCGTCTCCATTGTCGAACGTGGGTTCCCGGTGATGGCCATTATCATTGGCTACGAGGGCCAATCAACCCCCTTCCCATGGAGCACCGAGCCGAGTACCTCGCTCGCACCATTCGTTGCATTCTAGATTTTTTGTAATTATGATATATCCTTTAAGTCGGTTATAAAGTTGTAATTCACCTGAGGCTACTCAGACGGAAATGTTAATACTTAAGTTTGATTTGATTCTATTTAAAAGTCTAATAGAAGTGAAACTAAATAAAGATGTATTAGGACTACATCCTAAAAATCTTACAAGTACATGATTAGTGCTTGAAGATTCTTCTACATACTAACTTAACCTTGTCATGGCGAAATGCTATTGTTAATCATGGGCTTGTATTCCCTATATATCAATAAATCACATCTAATTCTACATCCCCTTTCCTTTTTCTACCACATAAAAGGGATAATGTACTTTAAAAGGTTTACTAAGTGCTTAACTGATTAAGCGCTACATCAACTGAAATAAAGAAGTACTATATGCCTAGAAATATCACAAAAGTTGATTCAACTATTAATAATCACTACTTGGAGGCTTATAAGCATTCAAATCATTAGTACTAAGGAAAATTATGGAACTAAAGCTTAACTAATTGTTGAATTATAATCCATGGCTCATAATAAATCTAAACAATGATTTCATAAATTTAATGATTGTCATGGTCTAGGATATTTTAGGACTAGTATGGTCCAGGGTTATAAAAGGAGATAGTCTGGGGAACAACCTTTCAGCAAATCAACACCAGTTGATGGATCAATAAAGCTTGTCTTGTCTTGTAATTCTCCATTTGTTTGTAGTCGGTCCATAACAATTTGATCTGCTCCTTCTTCTTGTTTGTTTGTTTTGTTGTTTCAGTAAGTAGCTAGAGGTATCTTGGGGTGAAACTTGGAAAGGTTATAGAAGACTATAGGACGCTTCTACTCTCAAAGTTTCAAAAGAAAAGGATATGTTTTATGAGTGTTAAGAGCTTTTGAAAACTTTGTGTCAGATCTGGTTTTTTGGTCATATCTCCTTTGTTTAAAGTTTTTTTGGGTCTGTAACTTTGTGATCTTATAGATCATATAGGAATATATGTGTGAGAGAAATTTCATGTCATTTGGACTTGTATTGTGAGAGTTAAGAGCTTTTGAAAACTCTATGTCAGATCTGGTTTTTTGGTCATATCTCCTTTGTTTAAACTTTTTTGGGTCTGTAACTTTGTGATCTTATAGATCATATAGGAATACATGCGTGAGAGAAATTTCATGTCATTTGGATTTGTATTGTGAGAGATCTAAGCATCTGAAGTTTCAGTCTCAGTAGGAGTTTGAAGATTGGGAAGCGCAAAAGTGTGAGAACTACCACCATCGTTAACTCAGAATCAAACATCGATCTCACTCAAATCCTCGCCGCCCTTCAGCACCTTCAACAAGAAAATGCCGTGCTTAGAGACTTGGTGACCCGCCTACAGAATCAGCCACCACCTCCTGCCCCAGTACTTCCTGTTCTTGCAATGGTCGCCCCAGAGCCCAAGATCAGTCTGCCAGAAAAGTTTGATGGAACACACCTCAAATTTCGAGGCTTTGTTAACCAGGTACGCCTGATCATGCAACTACACCCCTGTCATTATTTTGATGACACCACTCGTGTAGGATTCATTGGAACCCTACTCACTGGGTCAGTTGCAGCATGGTTTGCTCCCATCTTGGAAACATCATCCCCTCTCCTACAAGATTTCAACGCCTTTATGGCGGAATTTGAAGCAGTGTTTGGGGACAGTGACAAGGCCAGGACTTCAGCCAACAAGCTACGTCGCCTCTAGCAAGGGACATGTTTGGCCATCGTCTACGCTTCAAAATTCAAGCAGTTTGCCTGTGACGTCAATTGGGGAGAAGCTGCCTTGATTGATCAGTTTCACTATGGGCTTGGTGATGATGTTCAAGATCTTTTGTTGACACTCGCAGACCCTTCCTCCTTCAGTGAAGTTACCACCCAGGCAATTCGGTGCAATAATCGTTTGTTTGAATGTCGCCAGGAAAAGAAAGTCACCTCCAACGCCCAGTTTTGGAACAGTTGGCCTACTACGCTCCCCTCACTTCCTCAAACAACACCAGT
>Ga0209611_10011174_pt1 | contig 13023 bp, 8 predicted proteins | sample S1TSphgellanicum_3_FD_187693 | JGI IMG/M metagenome (GOLD analysis project Ga0209611, IMG submission 187693) | Host-associated microbial communities from peat moss isolated from Minnesota, USA - S1T2_Fc - Sphagnum magellanicum MG (SPAdes) (version 2) | ecosystem: Host-associated > Plants > Peat... | reverse complement strand
ACGAATCTATCAATGTTGAATTGTGAATGATGCTTGGAAGGCAAAATAATTAACTTCATCTACGAACGCAACCTAATAACTAGACATACATTCGCATTCGTCCTTCATCGGTAGCATTTGTGCTTTCGAGCATAGTCACCTTGTAGAACCGGAGGTAGAGGGACAAAAGTTGCCTCACAATCCTCAGGGATTTTGAAGCTCTTTTCCAAACCCATTAAAACCTTTTTTTGCCCTTCACTTATCGGCTTAATTAAATATACTTGAGTTTTGCCCTTCTCCTCTGCAGAAAACTTTCGAGTAGAAGAACTCACATTCTCTTTGGTAGCCAAAGTTAGCAAGTTTGGACATTATCTTGAATAATGTCCCATCTTCCTACACTTGTAACATTGAATTGTTGACAGGTCCCTCTCCACGTTTTTGCTCTTACTAGTCCTTGGCCGTAATAGATGGGGGCTTAGTTGGTTCATTTGATTGATAATTTGTTCCATAGCCGACTCCATGCGAGAGCTCATTTTCGGATGCTTTTGCAATTCTGGTTTAGTCGAGAATTGAATTGTTTTCACCATGGATTGCACAGTTGGTCATGGAACTTCTTCCATGTTCACCTCTTTCTTTTCGGCCACCTTCGCTATTTCATTGAACGTCATCGCTTATTCGTATCTCACTTGTTGTCGTAGTTCTAACAACAAACCAATGGTGAAATGTTCTAGTATCAATGCATTGATCCCCACAAAAATTGAATCAGTTCCTTCATGACCTTGTGCCCTAAGACACCTTTGGAGTTTATTTTGCAATGTCATTGTCTTCTCCTTATACTCTCTTACTGACTCTAAAGCCCCTTACTTTAGTTGACTCAATTCAAGTATTAAATTTTAGTAGACATTTTTCACAGAAAATTCCTTCATTAGGGCCTTAATTATGTCAATCCATGATCCCTGTAATTCTTTTGTTTATTGTTCAAACCAAAGTGATGTTGTACCTTTTAAGAATTTAGGAAGAAAATTAAGCCATTCTGTAACTGTTCTAAGCCCCGTACCAATACAAGCCCTTTTATATTCCCTTAAAAACACTTTAGGGTTTTCATCCTTACTTCCCCTAAAAACTAGAATAACCATATTGATTCTTATTTTATGTTTTAAAAAAAAACACACCAAATTAATTAATTTTTTTAACCAACCATCATTTAGTTATTACAACCTTTCGTCATGAATAAGGAAATTTCCAATGGCTCGATTTGCACTCATAATAAAATTTTCCCTATCTTTTTAATGTAAATCTCTAAAAGGACCAGATATTTCCAATCCTGTAATTATCCTATTTAAATGCCTGGATTGAAAAACAACATTTACAAGATCATGACCATCATGAGTATTAATGACGCCCCACTCCACATGACATGCAAGTTATTGGTTCTTGCATAATCTGGAGTCACATCCTTCTTCCTAAGCTAGATCAGTAAATGTTGTTCTTGTGTGATTGTCCTTTGACGTTGCCTTGCAGGTTCTCAGTTAGGTTGAGGTCTAGATTCCTCCCATCATCTACATAGTTGTGATATTATTACACTTGGTTCACCTACAGTCCCATGCTCTTCCAAAGGTCTTTCAATAGGTGATCTTGGCCTAGCAACTCCTAATGTCAATGATGGGGTATGTTGCCTATTTTCGAGAAACTATGTACTAAGGGAGTCAAAAGCCTCTCCTAACGTTGACATTAATGTTTTCATTAAAATATTAATCCTAAAAATAAAACATATATATTTTTTATTTCTTTCAACAACCTACAACAATTTTTATATAAAACGTCTAAAGGTTTCAACAAGGTCTAACGAATATGAGCTTATTCATAAACATCACTATCTTTTATAAACTTCTATTTACATTTTTCATATGGTTTAACATGTGCCATGTTCTTTTCTTTTTTTGCCTACAACTTTTCTTTGCGAATCTTCTCAGATTCCCAAAAATCTAACTTTATTTCATGCCTAGGATTACAAGTAATATCCAAAAGCAAGCTTGGGGTTAGACAGAATGATTCATGTTTATGATCTTCATGATGTTGCTTTACGCGCCCAATCGTGCACCGAACTTGGCTAGGCTTGCCTTTCGTGATCTCCATTACCACAAGCTGAATTTCTTCCACCCATGTTATTAAATCTGTCCATGATTCAGCGATAAACAAGTCACCTTGCATATCTCGTTAAAAAAAATAATAATAAAAATAAAATTATTCTTTTATTTCCTTTCCTTTTTTATTCTTACCGAACTTTCAACGATAAAATCAAGTTCCACAACACAAAGAACATAGACTCGGGTCCTGATTACAAAACCAAAAAGATGTACAATACAAACGGGTTTAGGATCGAAACTATGTATGTTTATTACATAGCTATGAAAATATATGTTCTTTATTACAAAAATATCTTTTCAACCTTCTATTATCTATGCATAACAATATGTCTCCCCATTCTTCTATCATGAATTAAACATAAACACCAACCCCTTTTAAAACAAAAACCTTTTAAAACCAAAACTTTAATTCTAGCAAACTTTGCATTCATACAATAACTTTGTACAAGTGAAGGTGTTTCTTAAGGTCACAGACACCCATTTATATATCAACCAAAAAGAAACTAGTCAAGAAACTTCCTAAAGTTTATCCAGCACATGGTTTCCTATGTGATTTCACATAAAATAATCGAAAGGAAACATAATCACATGGTGCACATGACTTCCACATAAATTAATATGTGAAAATTAATGCACCATGACCAAATTATGAAATCCTACCATTCAACTTACCCCTTTAAACAATTACCTAAGTAATTGTGTAATTACATCAAGTTACACATCAAGTTACAATAATATTTTTCAAACTTTCATAGGGTTTCATTGGGTTGAAAATTACTTATTTGGTGCCTTTTTTTATAATGAATTTAAAAGAAATGAAATAAAAACCCCCTTCTTTTTAATTCCCACATCAAGTTAACATAAACATGTTGAGAATTTTGGATTTTGAGTTCTTGAACCAAGTTGGGATTTGAATTATTGAATCAAATGGAGTTGTGACAATATTAATTTTTTGGTATCAAATACACTTTCAACCATTGAAAATGAAAAAACAATAATTCATGGGTTAAATTGCCTAGCTTTTTAAATGATTATGCTTTTGATTAACACCCTCCCTTAATTAAAGTCACATTTTTGGGTGTAAATTTTTTTAATTTTTTACAATGTTTTTTTGTTGACTTACTATTAGGGCTGTGTTTCATTATGATAAAAGCTTTCTTATTATTATTCATGCCAATTATATAAGAAGTTGTCCCTAGCTCCTAAATTGTTGGCATAAATAAGTATGAGATTTTTTGCACTCATCAATAGTAGCCATAAAACCCTTCCTTTTTTTAAGGAAAGATATTTACAAAAATAAAGGGCCCATCAAATACACTAGGAAAATTTTGTGGGTAAAGTGTAAAGCTTTAAAGTGGGGCATTTTTAAAAAAAAAAAACCATATATATAAAAAATGTAAAAATAAAAACCCATTCATAAGAAAATAAAGTAGGAAAACACATGTCATGAAATAACATAACAATTGTGACATCATTAATACATTAATAAAATAAAAGATTATAAATTTTTAAAAATTGTTTATTAGAAATTAGCTAATGATGGAGTTGCATTGACTATATGATATATGATTTGTGGAAGAGACGAGGAATGTTTTTCAAATGCAATAACACGATGAAAAATCATAATGACCTACACACATTGAAAGGTTAGAAACACATGTTATCCATAATAAGATATAAAATCGTGAGAATTAATAAGGACCACTAATGATGAAATATGATAATCTAAGTTCATGAAATTAAAAAAATCAAATCAAATCTAACCTTCCATTTTGAAAATACAATTCCCAACCATGATTTGATCCATCCTAAAGTACCATATGATCATAAATTTAATTATATGTAAATGGAAGGCAAGGAGCAAAGGGAAGGTTCTTACATTTTAAACATTCCGAATATCCATAGGTAGAAAGGAAGGTTCTTACATTTATAAACATTCCAAATATCCATGAGTATAATAATGTGCCCTTCAAAATATACTAATAAAAAACTTCTCTAAGTAAGTGCTTTGAATTTTTAAAAAAAATTAATTTTCAAACTATTTCAATTTATGAGTGTGATTAACATAATGCATAATATGAAGAATACATCAAAATTGTATTTGCAAAACAATATCAAATCAAATCAAAATTCAAATGTAATTCCAAGACGAATGGTATGTATTTTTTGATTCATGTACATACTTTCAAAGAAATATATATTTTCTTGACTCATCTATGTATTTTGCAAATACATTGATATATGTATATATATATATATATATGTACGTATTTTATAAGGACATATTTTTCTATTCACCTACGTATTATCAAAGAGATATACGTATTGTCGATTTGTGTACGTATTTTGGTAGAGATGTCCGTAGAGTTGCTGGAGAGTGTGCAAGAGGAAGAGGAAGAGGAGGAGGTGCACAGTAGTGTTGTTCTCCAGCGCTAGTTGTGTGGTTCTCAGAAAGAGCAAGCCGCACAATCGCCGATTTGCTTTTGCTTTTCTTCATCACAATCACTTTATCCATCATGTGTTCAAATGCTCTCTTGTGCAGTTTGAATCAAGCTTGTATCTCCGGAGCTCCAGGAAACAACGACAGAAGGCGCCAGGAACAGGTTCTTTCTGTCGCAAAGCATGTCAGGGACGGATTCTCCACATACAGAACACTCGGGTTTCGCCTCCCACAGGGACGATGCTCACGGTTGAGCAGCTCCGTTCCAAGCTTTTTCGGTGGGAGAAAGGCTTGCGAAAGGGGAAATTGTGATAGGGGTTTGGTGGCGATTACAAGAGCTGGCGATGGTGACACACTGTGGGTGACAGCAGTCTCTGCTGTTGCACTTACAATTTCGTTAGCAGCTGCTGCTGGTTTTGGAGGCTTCTTGTTGTCCAAAGCAATTGAGAATGAAGCCCTTGCAGAGGTAAAAAGAGTTGGCGAACCCATCTTCAAATGCTTCCCTGGTTTTCTGGATTTGGGGTAACTAGCCACACGCACACATACAAACAACTTGCTTGCAGAGAGAGTGCAATCTGGGCTCTCTGATAATTTAGGTCATGAAAAGGCTTTACTGCAAAATTTGAAGCACTGTTACATGGACATCTTTGAACTTGGCTTCACATCAATGCCGAAATTAGACGATTGCTCTGCAGTACAAGAAAGATAAAAGGAAGAAGAATTTCTATGGTCTACATGATAGCAATTGAATAATTGTAGAGAGGGAAAACAGTTTTGTAGAGCACAATTCCTGCTGCTTTGGTTTGCAGGAATATTTGTGGATTTGTTCACACATGCTGAGGAGGATTGGGTTTGGTTTGTTATGGAAGTGTCTGGGATAGGGTAAGATCAGATTGTAGACAGATGATGAATCTATTTGGTGGACAAGGTCTGGAAGAACAGGAAGGTTTTGACAGTGGTGTGTGTGTGTGTGTGTGTGGTTTTGTTTCACAGAGTTCTGAGATTGAGAAACTGAAAGAGCAAGGCTTATGGAAGGAGGAGCTGGAACCCACAGACTTTGAAAACCAAGTAGTCAATTCTCGCTCTAAGAAGCGTCCAGTTCGGGAAGAATGATGCTCAGGTGTTAGACAATTCTTCCCCCCTTCATTCTGCTGTACAGTCTATCAGTCTCATTGCTTGGCAGATCCTGCTCTCAAACAGTTGGTGTAAATTACATATGAAGAGTTAGCTGGTCTTTGCAGATGTATCTGTTGTCTATTTTTAGTTTCTCCTTGACACTGAAAATGCAATTGTCTTGCATCTCTCAATCTTTGCTATTCTTCAATTGTTTTGCAATTTTCAGCACCATTTTTTGATCTCTATCTTGTTTCATCTTTGCAGATGTATCTATTTTTTTGTTTTAGTTTCTCTTTGAAGCTGAAAACTGCACTTCCATTTGCAATTCTTCAATGGTCTTGCAGTTTTCTGCAGGATTTTCTGATCTCTTTATCTGGTTTCATCTTTGCAGATGTATCGGTTTTATTTTCAGTTTCTCTTTCAGCATTGAGGGTTTGCCTTAGAGGGAGGTTTTTGAATGCTACTTTTGTGTAAATTTGGGTAGCCATTTTTGGGTAAAGCAGCCTCTTCACACCTTGAACTGGCTCGCTCTATGGTTGCAGTGACTGGATTGAATGCAGTATTCCTGCTTAACTCCTCCTTGACATCCAGATGCTTCTATTCTCTCATGCACCTGATGCAAAGGGCTTCTCAAGCATTTACCATTTTAGTGCTGGGATGAGATCTCTAGGGCTGCAAGGAGCTGTTGTAGTGCCTACCAAGTTGAGTTTGGAATTTTGCTGAATAGCAACAAAATTTGACAATTGTTGTTGGTCAAGAGAACATCTCATGTCATGCAAGACCTGCAAGTGCTTACCTTGCAATCCATGGGGATTCTTATGCATTTCACAGGAATGAGGTCTGAGTTTCTGCTGTCACTCTGGCACACAATCTACTTGCCAAAATGTGTATGTTTTAGGTAATGGCCATTGGGAGGATCCTGACTGGATGGCAGGTGGCCTTGACCTCTGGGCCTGATCAACAGCAATTATCTAATGGAATTACCAAGTAATTGGAGAGATCCTGCCACATTAGGAACTTTGTAGAGTATTTGCATAGACCTCATGATGTTATATCTGCTGCTTGCATGTATTTGAAAGAGCACTTTGACTGTAGGAAGCTTAGGGTGAATGGCAGAATCTCTTCAGAGTGACAATCATGTGACTATAAGAGTGAAAATTTGTTATGCAGGAGTGGACTGGAGTAAAATACTCATCTCAGAGATGGATCAAGATGGGAACAAAAACAAAGAGAACACAGGAGGCAATGACAAGGCAGCAGTGAGATGTGACCAAAATATTGATCATTCAATGAGCAGCTCCACATAGTTGATGGACAAGCAATCCAATGTAAGAAAAAGATGTAGTCAGCAACTCAAAGTTGCAGGGCATGATAAGCAGCACAGAAGAACACAAGGAGAGGCACTGAAAAGATCTTAGCAAGAAAGCATTGTCCAGGGCAAAACTTCATCTTCATCACGGATTTCAGGCAAACCATTATGCTAACACATGTGTTTTCCTAAGTTTCTATTGCATCTCTAGAAGCAAAAGGGAAGACTCAAATCATAATGTGGGCTAGCAATGATTACCCATCATGATGTGCCCATTTCAAATCTTGACCCAGATTCTACCCTTCCCCCAATCTCACAGTTTACATCAGGAAGAGATGAAGGTGCAAGGGTCAGAGTTGGGGAAGAGAATTGCAAAAAGGCATATAACATGAAAAGAGGGATTGAGCAAAGCAATGGCATGACCTGATAGGGTGCAGGGTTTAGAGTTTAGAGTACATGACAACATGTATAATCAAGTCTCCACTGTGATCAAAACTTAAAGCCATTGCAATTAAGGGTGCTTAGCTTTAGCACCTCTAGAGCATCAAAACGTTCAAACTTTTAGGTCTCCTCACTGTTACAAAACTTGAGTGCATATAAGTGCAAGGTGCAATTGCGTGCTCAATGCATTGAAGCTTGAGTGCACTCAAAGAAATTGCTACAAAACTTGAGTGCATTCAAGGACGCAAGAGCAAGGGGAGCCTGAGTGCTTTTGTGCCAACTTAAGGTAGTAGCTTGTGTGAAGGTAAAAATGTAAGAAGAAAGGGTAAACAATAGGGTTATGAGGAGGAAGGAAAAAGGTGCATAGTGCATGGATGAGCCAACAAAGCTAGTCAAACATCAATTGGGCAATGGGTTGTCATTGCAGAGGCAATTAAATAGAACTAGGTGAATGCATTAAATTTAGCTTTTCAAAATAACTAGTTCAATTTTATTTTTTTGGCCATCTTTGTCTCCAAAATGACTCTAAATGTATCTTTAGCCTTGCTTGCATGCCCTTGTTGCAGCTCTACTTGTTTATCCCTCATGCTTCAAACATTGTCATAATCAAGTATGGGTTCAATGGGGCTTCATTTTTCTTCCATTTATCATCCCCAACCATGCATTGCAGCCCTCCCTTTCTTCCTACATTTTTTTCTTTGCAAGCAAGCATCTAACCTAAGCTTGCACAAAAACAAAAAACTTCACTTGCACTTTGCGTCTTTTTATGCTCTCAACTTTTAGGGCATTGAGCACACACTCTCATCTAACTTTTTTTATGACAAAAGTTTTGTAGTGAACAAGCAAACTAAGACTTTGAACATATTGAAGTGATGAAACTAGGTATCCTTAAATATCACCATGGACCAAGTTGGTCTACAACCCTACCACTTCTCAAAAATTGACATGCCTATGTTGTTAAAAATACCTCATTCCTTCTCTCTTACCCTTGTGATGTCCCTTTTCCTTCTAATTTTTTCGAACTTTCCAATGAGAGAAGAAGTTCGCCAACATGATAGCAAGGGTTTCACCAAAGGAAATATTGCTCTTTGTTGCACTACACAAGTTTGGCATTCCAACTTTTGGGTTTGGAGTGTCCAAAATTAGCACATGAAAACATTGAAAATCAAATGAATCATTTTTTTTAATATTGTAAGTGGATGCACATCTTTGACCCTTTGCTTCTACCTCATCCCAAGTCCAAATGGATTTCTTTTCGCCACAAACCTCATATGTATACCTTCTATTTACCTTAAAAGTTTCACTAATGATGAAAAATGGCAACTTGGTCAAAAATTTCAAAAATGTGAAATTTTAAATGTAACCCATAACTAGTAAAATTGCATTTTCAATGATGAGGATTTTGAAAAAGAAGAAGAAAATAAAATGTTTTTACCAAAAACTTTAGCTTGACATCCTTTACAATTCTACAAAGTTCAATTATTTTCAAAATTTTCACATTTCACATGATTTTTGGTTAGTTATTTATTGTAGGTTCCTCATCCCACTTGGGATTGTTTTGGTCAATTGTCAATTAAAGATTAAATTCACCACCTTGAACTTTTTAACATAGTGGAATTTTTGACACCTTGTCAAGCATACACTTTAAACCATGCTAGTCATGTCCTTGTTTTGCTAAGCTTCTCTTTCCAAATGAATTCCTTGTTATAATTTTCTTTCCTAACCTTGACTCTTGCACTTTCATCTTTGCTTACTTGAGTTGGTTGGAACACTAGCTATCTCCAACACCTTAATTCTACCTTTACAATTTAGTTCTCCAAAGTCACGATGATTTGAAATGGAAAGTTTCAAAGCACTATATGGGGTTGAAAACATGGTAAAGTAAACAACTCTTGATCCTCATCAACATAAATGAAAAGAAACCATACAATTTTTTTTTTATATTAACATTAAAAAATTATTTATGATCTTAAACATATTCTTTCAATGTATTAAAATGATATTGAAGAATCAAACATTTAATATTATGGATTTAAATGGATTTTAAAAAATGCAAGTAAATGTAAGTAGATGTTTATTCTTAGAAAATGGGTTGCAAGTAGATGAAATATTGAATTTTAAAATTTTAAAATTAATGCAAGCCTAAAAAATACCAATTTACTTTCAACTATTCCATAATTATAATCATAATTATAAGTTTTAACAAGTTGCAAAACTAAATTAAAAAAATTTTATTTAAAAAAATCTAATTTCCTCTTTGTCTTATAGCCAAATTTGATCAAGTTTTCTTGTGTATAATCATTATATTATCTACCTCCCAAAATTGAAAAAAAATTCCTTTGATTGCCATTCATCTCATTTAGGATTGTGTAACCAAACAATACCTTTCAAATGCAAAAGGTTTCCACTAAATACAAATAGTGATCTGCCCAAGGTCATGTTAATTTAAAAGATGGTGGTCTACCATATTTTGTAGAAGGCATCAATAGGGTAACCAAAATAAAAACTTATGTTAAAGCTTTCAATGGATATTTGCATGCTTATTTAGAATTTAGATAATTAAGTTTTGATTTCTTTAGAATTTCAATAACTAAGTTTTCATTTTTTGGGAATTTAGATAGTTAAATGTTAAATTGTCTAGAATTCACTAAGTTTTAGTTATTCAAAAGTGTTGTAAAGTTCTACATGTAAATAATACATATACATTTTGGATTTATAATATTTAAAAATGTTTTGATGTTAATGATGCAATATCCACAATATTTTGATGCAATATCTGTAGAATAATTTCTTTGAAAACATTAATCTTAAACCTTAACCTTAGTCTTAATTTTACACCTTCAACATTAGACTTTAAACCTTAATCTTAAAACTTCCCTTTTATCTTTACCATTAACTTTTACCTTAAATTAAAACTCTACACCTAAATTTTAACCCTTGATTTTAAACCATACACCTTACACCCTAGCCTTTACCTTTATTTAAAACTTTTATTTAAAACCTACACCCTTTAACCCTAAACCAAAATTCCAAACCCTAAATTCATCCATATTAATATAAAAATGGTCAATATGTAATATAATATGTCTATATCATTTAATGTTATTTTTTATTTGTTTAATCTTCATATAATTATGATGTTGGTAATTGTTTATTTCATTTCATATTTTATTTATTGAAGTATTCATTAACATCCCTCCAAATAAGACAAAATAGTACATGCAACGTTTTAAAAAAATGTTTGGCATCAAATACACAAAAAACATAAAAATGTCATCCCGAGTTTTTTATATGATTTACATCAGTTCAAGTTTCCAATGAACACCAATACATTGTAAAAAATCCCAAAGTGTTATAATAGGAGCCTTATGGGGGAATTTTACAACAATTTTTTGGATAGAAGAATTACATTTATAATGACCAATTTATGTTTGCAATAAAAATTCAAATAGAATATGTTTAGATGTGGAATACCAAATGAATCTTTAAATATTATTTATAATAATTGACATTTTGAACCAATTGAATATACATGTGATGTTAGAAAATTCCCAATTCTAATTTGAAATCTTATATCATTTGTAAATTTAGATGATTACCTAACACTCTCAAACCAATGAAGCAAAATTGCAAACATTTGTATTAAAAAAAAAACATTTTCATTGGACTGATGCTTTAGATTTTATTTTGATAAACCTTTTGGAAACTCATTCAAGTGCACTTTTAAAATACATTGTTCAATTATTAAATTCATCATGTAATATCAATGTTATTAGAATTCAAATGCATAATCATATTCAATACATGTGAAAAGAAAACAAAAAGAAAATTGTGTTAGTTTTGCAAATATACAAATTACAACTCCCCTGACCAATAACATGTCAACACTTGGAAATTTTCCAAAATTGAAGGAAGTGTTTTAATAATTGAAAAAATACCAATGGTTGAAAATAATTTACTAATTGAAAATACCAATACCTAAAAATGTTCCAATAGTTGAAGAAATACCAATAGTTGAAAATGCTTCAATGGTTAAAAGAATACCAATACTTAAAAATATTCAAACAAAGTTTGAAAAATTACTTAATTGCAAATAACAAAAATTATTTCTAGATTATTTTTACTTTTGATTAAACACCTTGTAATGATATTATTTTGAGCATAATACATTACAAGGAATTTGCAAATCAACGCATGAATTAATGATTAGTTTTTAGTTGTAATTACCACATGTGATAATTATAAGGCTTCATCACCTTGGAAAAATTGCATAAAATTCTAGTCACAAAAAACAATACATGGCACCAAGTCACAATGTAGTTGTTTGAGAATGTGACTTACATGAACTTTTCATCCACCCAAACTAGCTTACTTGGCATCATCATTTTGTGATTGATTTTATGACTAAACAATGTAACAACATTATTTATATTTACTTAAATATTTATTTTAAAAATGTTTATTATCTAGATGTTAAGATCAAATTATTATTATCTATATACATTATTGGTTATTTCATTAATTTCAACATATAGCATGTTGACACATGTCATTAATTAGCTTAGGTTTTATAAAAACTAGTTTAACTTGTCAGGTAAGCCATCTATTATGCTTACCTAAGCACACTTAATAAGCATTTAGGTGTTTCTAGGGAATATTTGGTCAACATCTCACCGTTGACTAGAACCCATATCATTTGTGGGAATTAATCCTTGAACTCCAAGGATGGAAATCAACTCCTTTACAACCAAGCCACTTCACTTATGGCAAAATTGTAGTCTACATTCCATTTAGGTTATTTCATTTAAAACATTACACAAAACATCATTATTGATATTTGATATCTTATAAAGGTTTTGTCCAAATGAAAAAATTGAAATTAAAATTTAAAGTTTTTTCAATAATATACACAACTATATTTTTTTCCCTTTTAAAAATTAAAAAATTATTTGAAAAAATAATAATTTAAATTTTGTTATTGAATACCATTTCAATGACCATCCCTTGGAAAAAAAACATTCAAACACATGATTTATAATTGAATTATATAATATGAATAAAAATGTATCTTTCATATATTAAACCTTCATTTGATTCCAAAACTTATGTTATAAATGTTTTTTTGATATATCATAATTTTACCAATAGAATTCAATTTAGATTTGTGACTTATCATTTATTCACATATAAAATTTATAAATGGATAATAATAATAATAATAATTATTATTATTCTTATGTTAACCATATTATTTCTAATGTAAGATTAATTTAGATAATTAATTTTAATTCTCAGATATTAATTAATGCCATATAATTAATTGATTTTATGAAACTATAAGTTTTATTATTTCTACACATATAATAATTTAAGTTTTACTTAAATATTGATAGAAATTTAATAAAAAATTAAATTGTATATTCTCACATTTCAAACCTTTATTTGATTTAAGAAATTATATTATGCAATTTTGTTGACAATCTTATATATTAAAGCTACAGTGTTTGTTTGTCTGTTTGTCCGGGCAGTTTCCAGGCACTGCTCGGACCTTTGTTTTTTTGTTTTTTTCTTTCTTTTTTTTTTTTTTTTTT
>Ga0209611_10011173_pt1 | contig 13023 bp, 8 predicted proteins | sample S1TSphgellanicum_3_FD_187693 | JGI IMG/M metagenome (GOLD analysis project Ga0209611, IMG submission 187693) | Host-associated microbial communities from peat moss isolated from Minnesota, USA - S1T2_Fc - Sphagnum magellanicum MG (SPAdes) (version 2) | ecosystem: Host-associated > Plants > Peat... | reverse complement strand
AACACCTCGTGCAGGGAGGATGTTCATCCGCAAAACGGGCTGAACAGGCTCATCCTCAACTGGTGCATTGGTGGCTGCTAATTCACTCCAGCCCTGATTCTTGGTTCTCCAAATCAGGAGCTCTCCTTTTAACACTATTTTTTGGTCCAAACCAATTGATTTTCCCTCCAAAAAGAGGTGTGATGTAGGTTTAGCCTCAATTTGCCACTTTTTTGTTCTTGGACCCTCATCTAAAGGCCTCGGGACCAATTTAAAGCCTTCGACCAATAAGATTGCTTGAATTCATTTGTCCCTAGACCTTGGACCCACGTCTAAAGTTGCCCTGAATATCCCCAACTTCATATTAAATCCCATATCCCTTGAAGCCATATGTGAAAAAATTGCCCTGAATATCCCCAACTTAATATAAACCCCATATCCCTTGAAGCCATGTGTGAAACGGAGTGTGGTTAAGAGCCTCTTGGGGGTGAAGGGGCTTGGTGGTGAGTTTGGCAGTATCATCTTGTAAGGGTCGGTTTTAAACCTAATTCGACTAATAAAATATGTGAGGATGAACAAACACCATTGCAAGGCACTTTTGAGGTCATAAACCATACCAAATTTGTCCAAAATTCCACTATTTATTGAGGGGGAAGATGGTTAAATCAACCAAGGGTCCTAAATGTGGGCAATACAAAAGTACTGCCCAATTGCTCTTTTTTACCGTATCTACCCAATTGCCCGAATAAGGTGAAATCGCAGACACATTTGGGCCTGTGATTATGCACATTTTGGGCATGCAATGGATGCTAATGTCCATTCCGTGCCCAAAACATGCATAATCACAGGCCCAATGTGTGTGGACATCACACATTTTTTTTGGGGGAAAAAATATGAATCTGGCTAAGGGCAGACAGTGAACTAAGAAATATTATGGCACTACTTTTGCACTGCCTGCATTTAGGACCCCTTTGGCTGATCTCCCAAATTTTTAGGGTTAGCCAAAAAAGAAAGAAAAAACACCCAATTTTACAGGGCCTTTTGCACTTCTACAATCTTCAATTGGAGACAGTTCCATTGCAGGTCTAAAGTCTAAACATTATTACCATCGACATGTAAGTTTAAATGATTTACATTTGCATGAAAGTAGTATAAAATCATTCTCATTTGCATGAGTCCATGCAAATAATTTAATGCACTTACACAGTGTGAATCTTAAACTGTATATACTCACTCGTAAAGCTTTTTTTTTTTTTTGAAAGTGTAAAATTTGGTCCCTTTTTAGGCCGAAGAAATCCTGTTTGTTGTTGCCATTGTAGGAACAATAACTTACACAATCAGAAAGGTGTCCACCACCTTGTCTCTCTCTTTTTTTTTTTTTACTTTTTTTTCACTTTTTTTAAAATAAAAAAATGAAATTACAATCAACAAAGTCATGATCTCTTCATTAAAAAAATCATTTTTTTCCCCAATTTTTAAAAAAAATTGACGAAATTCACAAAACTCGCAAAATTCACCTTTCTTCAATAGAAAATAAACTTACAACAAATCAGAAATTTTTATTTTCAAAAAATGGAAAAATGTCCCTGGTTAATTTGAGTTTCTATCATTCTTCTTTTGCCTTAAGATATATACTTTTTCATGTAAATGGCAAGGCCAGAGTGCGACACACCCATTGTTACATTTCAGTGAAATTGGTCAAGGATTTCATCAATACAACTAACACATAAGTTACACACTTTACTCTGATTCCACATGATGCAATCAGTAGCAGCCATTTGGAACAAGAAATTGACAACTTCTGGCCGTCCTACATATCCTCCTCTTAGAGAAGATTGTTTGTTTGTTGGCTCTGCCCCTCCGCAAGAGATTATGCATTGGTGTATGATTTGGGCATAAAATTTTGGCTCAAACTTCACCCAATGTGTGAATAATACTTGAATGTTATGTGTGCATACAATGGATGGGCATGTTTTCATGCATCTGAATAAGAAGTTGTAAATCTAGCAAGGGATTTTTTTTGTAAGGGAAATTTTTTGTTTGAACTTTGAACCTTCGGTTACTAAAGTCATCAATGTAAGGTACCTGAAACAGAGGCCCAGTTTGGTCAAAATTAGGGACCAAATCAAAAGTGAGGATGAAAACAGTACACATGATAAAATGGGGGAAAAAGAGGCCAGAGGTAACCTACCAATGAGGTTTTCTCACTTGAATTGGCCCTCACAAAAGTTTCACTCCAAATTTTAGTTTTGCTTTAACTTTGCCTCAATTGCTACCAAGTCATACTCTTTCATCAAATAAAATCTTTCAAATCTTACAAAGTGTGTATGATGACACTCTCTTTCACTCATTCCCATTGTGCTGAAATTGGAGATGAAACATGGATTTGAGGGTCAAACGAAGGCCCAAAGAAAAAGGTGACTTTTCCCAGAACTTTATATAATTTTATTTCCATGGTCATCCTAATTTATTGTTCCAAAAAAGCCTTTTGGCTTGTATATTTTGACCTCATGGTGTTTTTTTTACCTTGTGTATCAAACTCTCCTTTTTTAAATGTGAGAAAAATTGAGTAGACCATGAAGATGCTATCCTTTCATTGCCCATCAGGATTTCCATCTAAGCTTCACATTTCTTGATCAAACCCTGCCAAACTCCATAAAAAGAAAGCACCCAAGAAAGTAAAAGAAAAAGAAACAAGGGGCAAGGACCAAAGTCAAGGCAAGCAAACCTCCCAAAAGAGGCTGGCCCCATTGAGGAAAGGGAACCACTAAATATGAAAACCTCCATCAGTCGGATGAAAAATATCAATTACAAAAAAGAAATGGGTGTTGATAAAACTCCAAGCCTAGAAGAACCCTCCCTTGCAGTAACATGAGAACATAATAACCCAAGTTCTGGTGTTGAAGAACAATAACATCGTCACCCTTTTGGATTTACACCTCCACACATGCACAATCTCACACAACAAGATTTATCGTAACACTGCTGACATGAAATACGTGAGCCAAAAAGGAGAGTTTACATTATTATTCCCCACAGCCCTCATCAGGTGCATTCATAAAAATTTATCCCATATCCTTTGGCAAATGTTTGAGTTGGGGTAAGCATATGATGCTGAAAAGTACCAATGTGACATATTGTATGTTATAAATAGTGCTAGTGGTGTTGGGTGCATGTTGAGCCACGCAAAAAGTACTAGAATGAGATTGTGTCATCATCCCTTGGTTCAATGAATTGGTATCTGGCTGGCTGCCAGCTTAGGACATCTTTACATTCCAAGTTATTATGACAGAATATGTCATACCAACTCCTTTCCACTACATCTAAAATTCTCTGACATTGATCAAATGCAAGAGTTGTGAGACACCATAAGATGACATTTGTCACAAACTTTTATTGGGACCTCTGTCCAACCAAAAAGTCACTAGAAAGTAGTTGAAAGCAGTTTACGCTGTCAAGCTATTAGCATTTATTAAAATACAAATGTCTAACTCATTGTTGCAATATGCAATGAAAAGCACATGTTGCAAATAGGGCCCATGTTCACTTAGTAGTGGCTCTCTCTCTCTCTCTCTCTCTCTCTCTCTCTCCATTGGATTTTTGAGATCACAGCTGCACACTGCTGTGATCACAACTGTGTGGAGTAGCTGTGATCACACTACCCTAGTGGAAAGAAGACCTTTACAATGGTTCTTCTGTCTCTATCTTTAGTGAATTGGCTGGCAATCATTGGTTTCCCCTCTCCCAAGAAAGCAAACCCAAAAAAATAAGAGCTCAGTCCTTGCACTCCTCACAAAAGCTAAAAAATTAGACCTCTTCAATGTTTGCTACCTTCTCTTATTGGCTTTAAAATATATATATATATATAGATATAGTCTGTTTTCCTCATCATTTTCTCTTTCATCAATCCCTCACTCTGTGAGTGTGTGTATCAGTGTTGTGCCTGTAAATGGTTTGGGACTTACATTCCATGTGAGTGTGTAATATCCATTTACATTCCTGTAAGTGTTAAGTAGGTACCTATGACAAACTTTGCACCTTGACTTCCAATTTCGAAGGCCACCCACTACACGAATTTTACAACCTTGAACACCTCCAGTTTGTAACTATCAAAGTCTACTACCCCTGGTTGGGACAAAAATAGCAGAAATATATTTAGTCATGTTCAACATGTCATAGGTGTGTCTTGAATGCATACCCAATTGGGAGATTGTTGGTTCCTCAAAGGTCATTCGAGCACCACAGTTAGCTGGGTCACACTGAACCAGCACCCACCAGTGGAAGGAAGGATGAATGGTAAGGGATCAGGAAACAGTTGTTTTCTGTTGGGTTCCAGTTCACTCGCTAACCATGGTGGTTAACTGAGTTACTTTTTTTTTCCTACCTACCTACTAGAAACCCTCAAGTAGGTTGTTAGTAAGTAGGTAGTAAAAACAGCCTTTAGCTGTGTATAAACCATCTACTTACCTAGAAGTTGCCTATTTTCTTACCTATCTGCCTATGTCTGAGACCTATTTCCTACAGAATTGGTTACCAAGATGAGACCAAATATTAACTCGGTTGCGGTTCATCCGCAACTGAGTAATAATGGACATCCAGTGGATGGTGCGCTGGTGGGTGCTGGTTCACTGTGGCTGGCTAGCTGTTCATGTCAGGGTCAAGTTCTTCATGCCAGTCTATTCTCCACAATACAAAATTCACAAAGTTCAGAGGCAAACTCACAAGACACCAATCCTATAAAACTAAAGGAAACCAAAGGCCAGCCTCCTTCCCTCAAATGACACCCACTAACAATTGAGATTTATTTCTCATTTTTGGCTTATCCAGTGTTTAAGGATTTATTCAATGCAGTATATTTTTTCAGGGTTTATTTTGGCAACTTGACAAAGAAAAAAAAAGGAAGCTTCTAAAGGTACAAAGTAGTGATGAAACCTTGGTAAGCTCCATTAAACAAAGCACCCAGAAAAGGGGGAAAGGACGAGAGAGAGAGACCCAAAGTGGGTCACAAAGGGACCAATTATGTTCCAAAGCCCCCACCATCACAAGCAGCATATAAAAATAAAATAAAAACCTGAAAAAAAGAATAAGCTTAAAAGAACCTTCATAAGTCACAAAGCAATAAAAGAACAAATTATGTTCCAAAGCCCTCACTCATCTCAAGAAACATATCAGACAATTAAAGGAAAGGGAAACCTGAAAAAGCAATAAATTTAGAAGAACCCTCGCAGTCAATGATATCGAGCCTCAAAATAGAAGTGAATTTTTTTGGGAAGAAAATGGGTCAAAACAAAAATGTACGGTTGCCATATTTAGAGAATAGTTTCCAACAAGTCACCAAATTCTCGAAGGAAACTCAAAGTCTACTACTTCCCCCTCTGACCTCTATAGCCAAATTTGGCTAAGTCCTCTTGGGCTGGCCAACCCACCTACCTCACAAATTTGGGAAAAAAAAAAACACGGATTCTATGACTCATATTGTTGCATGAATCCACAATAAGCACAAGTAAAACTTTTGTTGTCACATTATGACATTTACTAATAAATAAGTAACTCATAATGGAGACCCAAATTTGAGGCTTTCAAGTGTAAACCACTCTGGGCAATCAATCACTCACTCACTGATTAACAAATTCTCTTTCAATTACTTGAAACCCTAAATGTAACCCTAAACCCCAGGGTTAAGGTTGCTTGTGTGATGATTGTTAACCCTGCTGCCAACTCAAAGTGAATGATTTGACTCAGGCTTGCTTGCTCTTTCCAGAGCTTTACTAAGAAGTTTAAGAAGCTTTTGCATACACAATTTCAAAATTAAGGATTGGCATTTATTGTGTATGTTGTAGTATATATTTATATATATATTTCAGTCATTGGATATGTAGATTATTAGTGTGCATAACCCAAGTAGACTTCACCCTGTGAAGTGCCCGAATGAGCTTCAAGCTGCCCACAAATTTTTTAAAAAAATTCTGGGCTGTACAATGCCTGAAGTTTTATTTTATTTTTCTGGTCTGGTGAAACTCCTGCCCCAAAAAATGACACTGCCCCTGATTTTATTTTTTCACAAGTGGCATTCCTCCCACCTGCCCTGGCCCCCTCTTTTCCTTCCTTCTCTTTCTCATTTATTTTCCTTGGCTTTTTTTGGGACTTGATTGGCTCTTTGAAGCTTGAGAGGGAGAGCCCTTTCAAAAATCAAAATAGCCAAATTGGCGCATATAGCAATGTGGACTTGGCAAACCCATAAAGTCGACTTGGCAAAATTGTCGAACAGGTGAAATAGCAAAGTGGACTTCACAATTTGGCAAAGTGGACCCGGGAAAAAGGTGAAGTGAACATGGCAAAATAACCGAGCAAAGGGTATTCCATAGCAGAGCCATTCCACAATGAGAACTTTGTTTTCCTTAACTTTTTCTTTTGGTGCATGGAGGACATGTTGGTGTGGCCAAAAGTGGTCAGCACCCTCGCCCAAAAAGAAAAGGAAAAGAAAAGCAAAAACCAAAGAAAAGAAAAAGTAGCACTCTTTCTTGTTTCACATGTGGTTCTGAATTAGGGTTTAGGGTTTAAGGGGGTTCAAATGGCTGCCCAATTGCTAAGGACTATGGACAAGCTGCAAGCAAATACTTTACTGCTGCTGCTGCTGTTGTTGTTGCCATGTATCCAAACATTGGATGCAGGTCTGAGTCTGGCCTTCTTCATGAAAATAGAGTTTTGGGTTTTGTTCAGAATCAGGTTAGCCACCAGAAATTAAATCTGTAACATGCAAGCAAAGCCGCTACAGCTGCTGCAGTTCAAGCTCTTCTTCACTTTCATTACCAATAGTGCAAATAAGAAAACTCTACTTGACAACAGCCAGGTCAGCTGACAATTTCATTTCCTGTCAGCATTTCCTTCTTTACATCTCCCAAGTGGCATTGCAAGCATTTCAAGCAACAGGGAAACACCTGGTCAAGCCCAGCTAGCTACAATCTCTGGCATTATCTGGCCATGTCCTGAGAAAAATGGGCAAAGGTGTGTCAAAAACTTCTGTCCAATCTAAAGCAAATGCAGAGGCTCTTGGAAGTGGCAAAATAAATGTATGCATCGTCACCCAAGAGACCCAGGCATATTGAACATAAATCTCCATCTGTTATGTTCATAGCTTTTCATACTCAGCATCTGCTTCATGAGAATTCAAGGGAGTGGCAGATGATAATCTGATCCTGCTGTCTTTGGAAAGAATTTCTGCTGCTGCCAGGGGTGGGCCCTGTTGTGCTGTTCCCAAACCCAGACACTGCTCCTGAAGCATCTGGCTGATGGAAACTCCTGCCTATGCTTGGCCTTGTATTCCCATGTGCATGAGCTACTGGAGATGGGGGAGGATTCATATGAGGCTGAAAGTGGTAGGTAAGGCCCAAGGTCGAAGGCATTACCAGAATAAGGGTACCACCCAAGCTGGCAGCTGAGGTGGTGCCCACATTCTGATTACACCCTCATCCAAGGGCCCTACCAAGCATAACGCAACTGCCTCTGCTGATCAATTTGTATGGATGAACATCTCAATTTGAAATGTTCCTCCTTTAAAACATAACATCCCTCTGGTGTAGCCAAGTGAATCTTACCTTTTAAAGGTGTGCTCCAATACAATGAAATTTCTGGCAGTGTTTTATGGGATCAAATGACTTTCTTCCACCACCTTCCCCAGCACCAGGAAAATGGGTTGCAACAGGTGGGTAAGGCCCTGGAAGCCCCTATGGTTCTTTCCATGTTGAGGAGCTGCTGCTACCAGCTGAATCTGCTTGGAAGGGGACTGGTGCTCTTTGCTGAAGAGGTGGATGTTGTGGTGGCAGCATTTTGGTTGTGATAGCTTTCCAAGGGCGAATTTTGGCCTCATAGGAGGCACAGTGGCATTCCATTGAGCATCAGGAAGAGATGATAGTGTCCCTGTAGAAGACCATGCATCAACTGACAATGGCATGTTTCTCTGTGAAGAAACTGGGATGGGCACAGATGGAGTTTGACTGAGTGTTGTCAGATGTTCCCAAAAGTAAAGAGTACATACAGGGAGGTACAGTGCTATTCCATGGAGCATCGGGAAGAGGTACCGGAGTCAGCCCTGTAGAGGACCACGCAGCAGCTGAGAATGGCATGTTTCTCTGGGAAGAAACTGGGACAGATAAAAGAGAGTTTGACTGCCATCTCCACAAATTTGGCAAGACACCTGAGAGCAAAACCAACTGCCAACTTGAGATTGCCACCCCATGAAACACACAAATCCAACAGAAAACATTGTCAAAAGTTTGAATCTCATGAAGAATACACCAACACCATGCAAGCTGCTTGTTCAAGAATTGCAATGCATGGGTTCCAATGCACAAGAGGCAATATGAGCCATGCTGTTGTGTCAAAACCATACCTTTGACTGGAAGATCATGAGCTTTTCTTTGTCACACTGCCATTCTCAGTGCCCAGTTTCTGTGCAAATAGCACATGCCACCTTTGCAGTACCCCACATGGTTCCTGCCATGCCCACCACGAAGTATGATCAAGATATACTACTACAGAGACCAACAGTAGAAGTAGGGAGAACAATGGCACATTTCAATTTGTGCAACGGCTGCATCCATTTTTTCAACATTGTGTCTGCTGTGATGTGTACATGCAGATCTTCAAATGCATCTTCTGCATCTTCAATGTTACAGCAGCTTACTTTTCTGGGGTCGTTCCTGCGATTGTTGTAACCAGTCGCTAGCACACTATGAGATGCAGCAAAAAGAAGCAACCAGCCAACAGTAACTCTTGCCTACAACATGTACCTTACCCTTCACACCTTTCATTTGATCAATCCAGAGGGATCAAAATAAAGGCACTGCAACTTTCCTTCCTTCACAGCTCCAATTTACCATGAATTGCAATTTTGGTGCGTGTCTCCTGCCCACAAACAAATGCACACAGAATTGTCATCAGGCACACAAAACTCATGTCAACTTCATCCCTACTTACAACCTAAAGACCATTGACCACCAGCAAGATGATAGTTTTATAGAAGGAGAGCTTTTAACCAATTGGAAACTTCTTTGAGAGATATCCAATTGGATGTATTTTATAATCCAGAAGAGATTTAAACTGTGAAACTGACCTTGTTGATGTGCTGACCATTTGATCATAGGTGGGAAGGGGTGATGGAGAGCAGATAGTCTCATTCATGTGAATTTCCAAATGCCCCATAATCTCCAGTTGAGCAGAAATCTGCTCGGTGTGAGTCTGCTCAAATTTGTCCCACCAATAACAGGCATTTATGTCACTTTAATGCCTTCACCTGGAATGGGAGCAAGATTGTTCTTCTCTTTTCGGATTTTGGTTCGACACCACTGTACACACAGAAAGCAGCTGTGTGCAATTGCAAATTAGAATACAAAAAAGAGATTGTCAAGTTAACAATCACCCATGAAAAAACAACACAGACATCTGCTTTTTATTGGCTCTCTTGTACTTCTTCAGAGGTCTAGGGTTTGGAGTTGGGACTTAGGGTTTTGGTTTCCAGTTTTGTTGGTGGAGTTGGGTTCTGTGAGGGAAGAATTTGTTAAGGGCTGATCTCCCAAAATCCTCAATAGTCATTCAAAATTCTTTTGACTATGAAAGCATGTCTCTTCTTTTCAATAAAGCTGACAAGAAAAAAGAAAAGAAAAAGAAGGGCAGCTTCCCAAAGGCCTTACAATGCTCAAGAAATCAAGCAGAACAATTATGCACTGCAGCAGACACACAGGAAAAATGGGTGAGACTTGGGAACATAGGTGAGTAATGAACCTGCAATTTCACAAGGGCATGACCGCATTTCACTATTGGATCAGCAGTCAAATCCAATGCCTACTTGGTTTTTCTTGATGGCTTCTTTTCCCTCGTGGTCATCATCATCATCAGCAGCAGCAGTTGGCAACTCAGGAAGAGTGGGCTCCCACTTCTTGCTGACCACAGACCAGCACTCAAAGTTTGTTTTGAGGAATCACCAAGCTCACACCACCACCCTTCATTGGTTTAGGATTTAGGATTTAGGGTTCCAGGCTGATGGCAGAAGGTGCTATGCCTTCTTCCTGAGATGGAGAGCTGATGCGATTCCTTGGCATCCACATTCTTTGCAGAATGAGCTCCTGCCCATCAGAACAACAGCTACTGCTGTCCTTTGTGCTGTTGCCCACGGCCTCTGCAAAGAAACACACAAGAATTCACCATACTTGGGGTCTGATTCCTTCATCTCATCAAATCTGGGCAAAACAACATAAGATTGAAAATTTCACCTAGGTATAGAAATTGCTTCTTTTCTTGCCTGATTTCAAAAAGCTCCAAAATCTCCCATGACCAGCATTTTTGCAGCACAAGCTATGAAGTCTTACAATATAATTTTTTTTTTGCTGCTTGTTGCCTGAATTTGCAAAAATAACTCCCAATCTCCGTGACACAATTTCCTGCTAGCAACAACATTAGCTCAAATTTTCTACATTGTTAGAGAGAGCAGCTTCACGCCATACTTGCCATTTGGCCTTGCAGCAATATTTCTCACATCCAAGATTCCTTATTTCCTGTTTCCCAAGGCCCTGCCCAATCTATCTATGAAGGAAGGTAGTTTGTTTTGTAGTTATGAGATCCAACGAACCAGAATGCTTCAGATCGTGTTCTTGGTGTCTCGGGAAAGCTCTCGACGAGGAGGGGTGCATGGGCTTGGTTCCATGACGTTTGGACTTGCGGTGGAAAAGTTCTTGAATATTGAATGATTTCTTCACTGAAAATTAAATTATATCGTAGCGGAAATTTTTGGAGGAATTGGAATGTGCCTTTGGTGTTGTTGGAAAGATCTTGATGAGTAGGATTTAATGGAATTTCTTTGGTAAGATTTGGATTCAGAATGTGGGAGATATTGATTTTTAAGTGATTTCTACAGCTGAAAATTCAAATAATTCCAAAAAACCAGGTTTTGGAAGGAAAAATCAGTTGAGGACGTGGTAGCATGTGGGCCAATAGCACAGGCCACACTAGTAAACATATGAAATAAGGACTCTAAAGTGGTAAGAGCCTAGCAAACCACCTGGACCAATCAATATATCTAGCCAATCAAGAGCACGTGTGCAATGGCTTTAGGGTTTAGGGATCAGAATTGCCTCTGTGAAAAGGTTAGTGATTATTTCAAGAATGAAGAGCACAACTGTTTACTTAGCATTTAAAGCTTACAGAGAATCAATCTTCTCTTTCATTTTTTGAATTGTTCCAAGGAAGACCACCTCGTGACTTGTGTTTTCGTGCTTTTTATTTGCCTTGTACTTCTTTGTGGATGGGCTCCCATCCCTGCCTTTCTTATATACAGGGTTTTTCTTCTGGAGGTATTCAAGAGAATTTCTTTTCACTTTTGTGGATTTCTTTATTAGAATATAAATATTAAAATAAATTATCATATATATCTTTGTAATCTTGTTTTGATCTCGAATTGTGTTGGAGACTATTTTTAGATCTATTTGCTCATTTCCCACAATAAGTGGTACTTCTAAAATGGAATTAAATTAAGACTTTTTTTTCATGTATTTTATATACATAAAGACTTGAGAATTTCGTTTCCCACACAAATGCGGGCACTCCAAATCACAAAATCTCGACTTACAAACATTTCATTGTAAGACAATCTTACATGGGATTTCTCCATAAAACAATGAAGTTCTCAAATCTTTATGCAAGAAAATCCCATTATTCTAGAAGTAGGAATCTTCAATAGCTTTTTGACTATTTTTTATAGACATTTTCAGTAATTTTTAAACTATTTTTAACAGGTATTTTCTGCAATTATTTTTTTAATAGTTATTTATGTAGTCACTCTAAAATACTAATCAAAATTATCCTTTTAAAATTAACAATATGACCCTTGTCTATACAAACATGGTTCTAAAGAGGGGAAAACAAAAAAAACTTCATGCATGCATGGTGTGCATATCATATGCACATTTATAATGAATACATATATATTTCAGTATTTTATGAATCTAGTCATCATATTTTCAATTGTTTGAGAAACATGGTTAAATATTAGAATATGCTAGTCAATATTAAGGTTTAGGTTAGGGCTAGAGTTTAACTTTTAAGGTTAAGATTGGGTTTAGCAAACAATTAATCATCACTAATGGGGTTTTAAATTTTCAAATAACTATTTCATTTTTGGTTAATTTAGAAATTGTAACCCTAATCAAAGAATTAGTTTCACATACCCAAATATTATGATATTAGAGAAAATTGTTTGAGAAATATTTTGTTGTAGAAAAAAGTTTGAGATTTGAAGAACATTGAAAGTTTTTTTATTTAAATTTTTCAAAGAACTAGATTTTGATAAGATCCATGACAAAAGTGATATCCACTCAACAATGTTGTATACATAGTTTAATCACTTGAATATGGTAGGAGTTGACATGATCTACCTTGGCAACATTTTGCAAGGAAAAACAATGACCCTTTGAACAATGGGTGAGTTTTGTGAACATTTATTTGACCACATTCGCAAGCCAACATCTACACCATCATGATCCATTGGTTCATCATTTGGCATTCTTCCTTCCTCTTCTAACAACATGGAAGTTTCAATTCATTTTTCATGACCCGTTGAGTTGGGGTTCAACAACTCAAATCAAAAGGTTTATAATCTTATCTTTCATTTTGAAAAGGAATTGGGTTCATACTAGTGTTGGGCGGTTCTCACTGTGGACTTGGTTCTCAGAGATTGGTTCTTAGTTCAATTTTCACATCGAGAATATATTGTTCTTATTTTGGGTGAAAACTGGGTTGAAAACCAATTTTACGGTTCTTAGCCATGTGAGAACCGACCAAGAGGACCGAAACTAAAAATAAAAATTGGATGTGTTTTCATATGAAAATTTGGATTTGGTTCTTAGGGTCTAGGGTTTGGGAGGGAAGAAGGAAACTTAGGTTTAAGGTTTAGGGTGGCACCTTCACCAAGGAAACTAGCAATGTATAAAACCCAAAGGCTTTTTGGCCTTTTCACTCGGGGGGTTTTTTTTTTTTTTTTTTGTTTTTTTTTTT
>Ga0209611_10011172_pt1 | contig 13024 bp, 11 predicted proteins | sample S1TSphgellanicum_3_FD_187693 | JGI IMG/M metagenome (GOLD analysis project Ga0209611, IMG submission 187693) | Host-associated microbial communities from peat moss isolated from Minnesota, USA - S1T2_Fc - Sphagnum magellanicum MG (SPAdes) (version 2) | ecosystem: Host-associated > Plants > Peat... | reverse complement strand
CCCCCCCCCCCCCGCCCGGGTGGGGGCACTTGCAAAGGACCCGGGGGAGGGGGCAGGGGGGCCTCGTGACAGAGTGGTAGCCAAGTCTAGCCCTGCATTTTGGGAATGTCGCCCCCACCAGGGTTTTCTTCTTTGACGTTTTTGTCATGTAGTCAAAGTGGCGAATGGTTCTGTGGTGCTAGTTTAGCCAAACTTGGTTGCATACTAGATATGAAAGTAAAAATGAAATAGAATCCTTCTATATTTTTGGCTACTTACTAGAACTTATCACAAATGTCGGCAATTTGATTTTATTTTTTTTTTGGCTTTGAAATCTGGCGAATTTCAGTGAAAAAAAATCCAGGAAAAATACTATGTATAGGTTGAATCATATTTTCCAAGACAAAATTTGACAACGATTTGCCAATAATAGAAATATTGTGCCCCACCTATGGGCTTCCCTGGATGTAAAGCACTAGGCGAAGGTTATCATCATGAACCTTAACATAGGTAGATCATGAAGCAGACTAAGGAGAGGGGTTCTTCAAAATAGTCTTAAGAGTGGAGGGATCTCATGCCTAAGGTAGGCCTAAGATCCGTCCCATTCTTAATGAGTAGGCATCATATCGCTCCTATCTCTTCTCTTGTAGGAGGGATATTCATGAATATAAAGTGCCCTCCAAATAAACTACAAAACTCTTCCAAGTTCCTTCCCTGTGTTGGACTTTGAGATCAAAGGAAGGAGAAAAAGGGTGGATGGATCTAACACTTTAGCTCCAATAATATAGAGAGATTGATTTTCATGCACATGGAAAGATCAGAAGAGAAGAAGACTAATTCTTATACATATGTCATGACATATATATATATATATATAACTTTTTTTAATTAAAATTCTTTGGGAGGGGGGTGGGGGGGGCGCAATAGGTATATTAGAAAAACAATATCTTAAGGTTGGGAGTTTTGAGGACAATGTGGCTTCCAAAAAAGACAAATACTTAAGGATTTTAATTTTCTTTTCAATAAATTTGTGTATTGGTTGAGGAATGGGCTAGAGGGTAGTGATTGGGTCAAGCAATGGGGAAAAAAATAGCACACGCTTCTAATTACTACTACCCATGTCTTCACTTTATTGGATGAGGTTACACCTTGTCTTCTATGGGAATCTAAACTTTTGACGTTAATCAAAGCTAGAGTGACTTGCTTTTCCAAGGGAGATGCCAAGCCCCAATGAACCAAAAGAGCAAGGGATCCTTTCTTCCTTTGTCCTTTTTACTCAAAACAAAAAAACCTCATGTGAATGAAAACATGACACCATTATACACACACATACACACATATATATACATTTCCTTCTTTGGAAAGTGGGTTTTATATGGTTATAACTTGTAGCACAAAGAGACAAATGAAAGTCACATGTTTGACGCAACTCAATGTAGTCTAGAGTATGTCATCATGGATTTAATGAAACACTAATGTCCACAGCCAAATGTTTCATCACAAACTTTGCTTGTTCTATTTTAATGTTGGTTTGTGGCATCATCCCCTTTTCCTTATTGACATGCACCAAGTAAAGTGAAAACTTTCACAAAGGTGGTTTACCCACAACTTAAAAGCTTTAGAAATATTGATAGTTGGCCATGTACAATAGAAAAGACAATGTTGGTTGAATATTGTGAAAATAATTTGTTTCAAATTTCTAACAACTAGTAATAATTATGGATTAAGTAATTGATTTGAGGTTGTTGGTTATTGGAATTAACTAAAGCATGGTAGCAATGAAGTTATTTTTAATAACTGACAATCTTGAGTCAATTACCAAATATAAATTATTAATTGGAGGTTCAAGACCATTAGCTATAGATAGTTAGTCACAAGTACCTACCATGTTTTTAAGAAATTTGGGTTGTAGCATTTTAGGTTTTAGCACTTATGATCCAAGGGCATGGTTGAAATTTCTTTTCAATTGTTTCATTTCTTGTTTGCTTTTTGGTTGTTTTGTGAATTTTTTTTTGATATGTAGAAGAACAAGAAGATATACACCTTAACAATGGACACATGCAAGTCTTTGTGGAAGGTTTATTCCATTTAAAGTTGATAACGAGTGCTTCCAATTCTAGGAAAAGGTCTTCATGTGTATGTATTTTTAATGACTAGCAACCAATGTTGAATGAATTGGAAGATGACCAATAGCCAATGGTGAATGAATTGTGATAGCAACCTTCTTTTGATCTTGGAATATGTCATGACTTTCATTTGGGTGTGCAACCATCTCTCGAGATTAAAAAGAATTGAATGCTTGCATGTGAAATCAAGTTGAACAAAAGACCCATATTTGAAATGAACACAAGAAAATGCAAGCACATTCCCACATGAAATGGAAGTATGTGGGAATTGAAGGAGGGTAGTCCCAAAACTCCCAAGTTCAACTCCCACTTTGGGAGTTGAAAGTCCCAAGATGTGTTCAATATTTGGATCTAGGGTTAAGGGACCAAACCTTGCCCAAATTGAAATTTTAAAAAACAATTACACAAGTCTTGATGAATAATACACTAAAATGGGGCTGCATTTTCAAAACAAATATCTTTAACACAAGTTACATGGTCTCTTGAAAATTAAATAATCAAACTCTCAAAATGACACACAACATTAAAATGACATTTATAGGGTCAAGTTACATCCAATTAAAGATCATGATACACTTTCAAAAACTCTTTTCAATGGATACAAAATGAGAACGTTATGAGCCTAGGCAAAGTTGTCAAACTTATAACTTGGTAGTTTTGGGACTTCCATGTGAAAGTCCTAGGAAAAATAACAATTTTGATGTAGCCCTTCTGAAAAGCTACAAAGTATACTAAAGCGAAAAGAATAATGAGCCCAAGTTGGAGATGCGGTGAACCTTGTGAGTTTGTGGTTTGTTTGTGCACTAATTTGGTTCCCAATGCAATAATTGCCCTTTTTGTTTAATTTATGCATTTTGATGTGTCCATAAATTCAACTTGAAAAGTTCATCTTAGTCTTATCCCAAAACACCTTCATGATCTCCAACACACAAAATCATTTATTCTAACTCATTTGTAATGATCATGGTTGTGATTTGATATATTTTACCATTAGTTCAAGACCCATAGGTTGTATTTGTTGATTGTCTGAATAATGCATATGTTAACATTGTTAAGAAAATACACATTGATGTGGTTTTAGATGAGAGCCAGATGGAATTGTTCAATGTTAATATTACATTGCTTGTGATGATTATTGTATTATTCATTTTAATAAACATGTTGAATGTTAGGGTAAATTTGTTGTCCATTCATATGGATATGTAGCAATTCAAAATGTGTTGCTTAATTTTTGGATGACATAATAATGGCAAGCTTGCTTTGTGATGGTCCAACTAATGCATCTTGTGAAACTTCAAGGTTTTGGAATTAAGAGATTATTTAAGTATATGCTATTTGTGTACTATTTAATTTGCATACCCAAAGTAGGAAAAAACAACCTTTGGGCTTGTAATAGATACATTTTTCTATTTCAATTTCATTTAATCATTTTTTTCATTGATAATTTGATCAATCTATGTTGTGTTACACGAGGGTTTTGATAAATTGAAAGAAATGATTCAAAAACGGATTCTAAAGGAGCTTGGCAAGTTGATGATGAAGTTTTTTGTTATGTTTTTAAAGTGTAATGGGGATAGATATCCTACAACAACCATAATGAATACATGTTCAAGAGTTTCAATTGGGTTTTGATCCATTATAAGAGGTTAAAGTGTTTGCTATTAGTGTACAAGAATTGTGGTTCAAAATGCAAACATTTCCATTTTTCATTGGTACTAATAAGGTTATTAAAATAGATATGCAAAATAGTTGAAACTTTAAAGTTAATAAAAGATGAAAGAAAGTGGATGTTTTATGAGGTTAAAATCCTTAAGCATCATAGGTGACATTTCTTATTGTGATGAAGTTGTCATAAAAACATGAACAATTCATGTATTTCACATGTGTAAAAGGAACAATGTATTTTATTTTGACAAAAAAAATCAACCAAAAACTTGGATTTATTTGGGGAATTTTTTCTATTTAAATTCAACTTTTTTTTCTATTTTTTTGGAAATTTTGCCAAATGTTTAATATGGAAAAACTGAAAAATAAAACCTTGAAAAGGAACGGTGATGGACATATCTTCTTGTCATCGATATTCAACTACCAAACCAATGTTTGGTTTAGGAAGGGTATGAATGTTTGGTGTAGTTAATATTTGTAGTTGGATGAAATAGATGGCCATTGTTATTGCATTATTAAAAAAATATGGTTTTTACACTAGTAACATCATGACTAGAATATTTTGTATAATGAAGTTTATTAAGCTCAAATGATTGATTATGTCCATTTTCACTAACATGCAAATTAAGTGTTTTTGAACTTTGATTAAAAAAGCTAACTATCTAATCAAATTGGACAAAATGTTAAACATATGGTGGATGTGGCACCTATTTGGATTAATAGATCTTGATTAATGTGACTAATATGATCAAATCAAACATTCAAATTATGACATATGTAATAGTTTTATCTTACTTTTTTGTGTGCATTAAAATGTAAACACTTATTGTGTAATTATTTTGAAATTAATTACTACAAAATGATGTTAACATTATTTTCATATTTCAAGATTTTCATACATTAAAAGTTTAATTTCAATAATCTATGAGATTTTATAATCAATTTATAATTATGTACTTCACATGTGAAATTAATTTAATATGAAATTACATAGTTACATAATGTACATCGATTACATTAATTAGTTTCATAGCATAATTACGCTACTATAATAGAAAAACATTTAATTTAATTTTTTGAACCAATGTAATGTGTTCAAATTTGACAATAAAATAATGAATTATGAAACTAAATACATGTTATTAAAAATCCATAAATGAAATTCATTTTTATTAAGAAATTGTATAATTAAAATTATATTTTAATTAATGGCATAAATCATAATATCAAAATACATGTAATGGATTGACATGACTTGGAATTGAAGTTAAATCAAATACCAAAGTTAATAAATTAAGTTTAATTAATATTTAATATTTGAATCTATAACCCAAATCTAATTTTAAACATTAAATTTGAAATTTTGAAGAAAACATTCATAATAACTTTATTTATCATTTTGAAATTTAAAGCATTACAAATTTCAATGGAACTAGTTGAGATGCTCATGATTTTCACATGTTGGGATGGTAAAACTAACAATTAAAAACTAGGTGATGTGTCAATTATAATTGAATGTGTTTGCATTAAAATTATGTCATTTTATGAAGAAAGGGAAGATCAATCCTAATCTACACTAATGCGGCATGTGCCATTGGCCCAAGTGTTACCACATCCTCAACTGATTTTTCTTTACAAAACCTAGTTTTTTGGAATTTATTTGAATTTTCAGTTTGAATAAGGTTGAATATGGTTTTTTGCTTATCATATATAAAAAATAAAAAATAAAACAAAGAAAATAACTCTCAAACATGAGCAAACAAATAAAGGGAAAAAAAATGAAGGAAAGCAAAGCAAAGAATGCATGAAAATGACTTATGAAATTAAAAAGTGCCCAAGAACACCTAGTGTTTCGAATGCATATAGCTCTACTTGTCATGTTCCTCTCCCCAAAATAAAAAGAATAAGCATGTTTGCCATGTAACCATCACACCAAAAAAACCATTTAAACAAATTATAGTTAGATGTTCGCCATGTTCTCCACACCCCCCACCCCCCCCAAAACTTATTTCTCATACACCATCACATTATATATATAAACCATGTACTCCCTAAAGAAAACAATCTAAGCCTTTTGAACCCATGTTGGCTCACCTCATTGATCAAGGAATTTTGTTCTCTCAATTTTCATCACCATTTTTGGTGTTACAATGTAAAAATGGTGTTCATCACCATTTTTGGCATTACAATGTAAAAACTATGGGACATAAGGACTTAACCCATCGTAAAGCATAAGGTGAAAGTCATCGTACATAGACCACAATGATTAAGAGTTAGTGTGTCATATTTCCTTTTCCTCTTTGATGTGCACCATATAAAATGAAAACTTTCACAAAGGTGGTTTAGTCACGATTTAGAACATGTACAAATATTGTCAGTTGAACACAAGGTTCAATGGAAAAAAAACAATAGTGGTTGAATTTGCATCAAATCTCCAACAATTAGTAGTCATGTGTAAAGTGAAGTTACATAATGCAAAAGGATTAAAAAATAAGTGGCCTAAGACAAAAGGATAAATAAGATCAACCCCACATTTTGGGAACATCCCCACTTTGAGGCTTAACCCATTGTAAAACATGAAACAAAAGGTTATCATGATCCTAAACATTTGTTGATCATCAAGTTTAGGGGGTGAGGACTAATATGTTTATCCTTTAAGAGTGTGAATAATCTTATATGCATGCTTATTCCTTCTTTCTTATAAGAGGGTGTTAAAGGGTGAACAATAGAATTGTTGTAGCCTTACTATAGTTATTATGGTAATAGGTAATTAGGAAATTACTTAGGTAAGGTAAGGTTGACTTTGCCTACCTATATCCCATTGATGAAGGAAGGATTGTTGTCAAAGAAATGAGATTAAAGGAGAGAAAATAGGATTTGGCTTTGTAATAGCTACCACCTACCGCAATAGTGGTTAGCTACCTAAGGGGGAGGGAGAAGATTCCAAATATGTGTAGATATTTTTTGTGTGTGCATGTGTGTGTATGTGATTTGCAGTGTTGGCGATTAAAGTTTTTTGTCACCACACAAATGGCGATCGAAAATATTTCATTGACATACGTGTCTGGATCTTGGTTGTTTGATTGATGATGGATTGATCTCCATCATTGTTTTTGCGATGAAATTTGATTCAGCAAGAAAATTTGGTGTTGCTTTGTAATAAAAAACAAACCTTGCAATTTGAATTCACTTTCTCCTTTGAGGTGGGTGGGATTTGTGTTGTTTAACACCAACCATTGCCATATACCTTGGAAGGGAAAAGCGAAATATTTATGGTTGTTTGAATTTCAGATCATCATATTGCATTTGCAATTGGAGCTAACTTTTAATTGTAACCTTGAAGATGGAATCCAATCTTGTTGTTGACACTACAAGAATCCTTGTTTTTTTACTAGAAATTTTGTTTTAAAAAATCCATTTTGGACAAGCATAACAAAAAAAATTTCAATCATTTTGGACAAATCGTTTTGAACTTGTCCATCATGACCAAGTCATGTACTTTTTGACTAGGCTTAAATTGGCATTTTTGACTAGTATTTTTGAATAGTCAATATAATAGTCAAGCAATTTTCTGACTAATCGAACACCATTTTGACTGAGGAAATGTTATGTGGCATTTAGATAGCGGCCACCCAAGTTAAGCCACATGGCATTTAAACATTCGCATAGGTAGTTAAATATGTATGTTAATTAAGTTTAAATAAAATTTAGTAATAGTTAATGTCTAGTTATTTAATTATAATTAATAATTGCAACCATATTATAAATCTTTGAATTATGTAAAATATCAAGATAGTTATAATGTATTATATTGTTGATTGATAATTACAACCAAATTATAACTAATCCTTACAAATTTGACCTAATTCATTATATATTATCAACAATGTATTTGTAATCATTAATATTTAACTACTTAATTACACATTCATAGTGTATTTTAGGTAAATAACTAATTAACCAACTAATAATTTATCATAGGTATGTAAATGGCTTGCCCTAGCCTATATAACTAGGTAACCTACATGCTAAAATATAGGTAAATAGGTGGAATATAGGTAGAGTATGTATAAATAAATACACACATATATATAAACTACTTGTATTTAGGTTATTTAGTCACATACTTAGATTACATAATTAGGTGATTAATTTAACCTAGGAAAAATTAATTATATGGCAAAACTAAAAATGGCTAAACTAATTGTGACAAATCCAATGATGATTAAACTAACCATGAATAAAGTAATTATGGAAAAATTAATGATTAATGGTTAAACCAACCAAAAATTAAAAATAATTATGGAAAAATAACCTTGATTAAACTAATTATGGTTCAATTAACCATGTCTAAATAAATAATTGTTAAATACATAATGACAAAACTAATTTTGGATAAAATAGTTATGGCAAAACCAACTATGGTTATTTCATAAATGGCTAAAAATAACCACGAGTAAAAAAAAAAAGGCTAAACTAACCATGAATAAAGTAAATATGGCCAAAATAACCAATTAATAAATATTTTATGGCTAAATTGATCATGGCTAAATTAATTAATAAATAATATTTCATGGTTAAACCAATTCTGTCTAAACTAAAAATGACTAAACTAACCATGAATATAATTAATGTGGCTAAAATAAACATGAATGAAATAATTATGGCTAAAATCAAAATGGTTATACCAACCATAAGTATAAATTTTGTTAAATTAACCATTAATAAAAATTAATATGGCTATACTAACAAATGAATAAATATTTTATGGCAAAACCACATATGGAAAAAATAATTATATCTAAAATAAGAATGAATGAAATAATTATGGCTCAAATCAAAATGGTTAAAATAATTATCCCAAACCAACCATGGTTAAATTACTAACCATGAGTAAAATGAATTTGGCTAAAATAAACATGAATGAAATAATTATGGTTAGAATATAAATGTTTAAAATAATTTTGGCAAAACTAACTGTGGGTAAATTAATTATGGTTAGATTTAATAAGGGAAAATAACTAATATGTAAAAAATAAATATAGTTAATTTAATTATACTTATAATAACCATGGATAAATTCATTATGGAAAAACCAATAATGGCTTAACTAGTAATGGTTAAATTAATTATGCTAAACTTACTAAAGTTAAACCAAATATTGTTAAATTGACCATGGTTAAACTAGTCATAATTAAATTAAATATGGCCAAAAAATGAGGGAATAATTAATTATGTACAAATGAATCATGGCTAAATTAACCATAGTTAAAACATATACAACTAAACAAACTATGGCTAAAAAAACTATAGTTATTGAACATGATTAAATTGATTGGATGATTAGATTAGTTATGGTTAATTTTAACTTTAATTAGTTTTTTCAAAGGTAGTTGAAGCATAATCAATTTCAATACAATCAATTTAACCATAGTTAGATAAACCATATATATAATTAGTTTAACCATAATTAATTCGGTCATGATTTAATTAGTTATGATTAGTTATTTTTTTCATTTTTCAATTTTTTTCTAATTGGTCAAAAATAGTCAAAATGTTACATGTAGTCTCAAGATACCCAACTAACATTATAATTTATAGTTAACCATGTTAACCAAATCTATTTAATTAACCTTATTGATTGAGTATAATAGGTGGCCTTGTTGATTGGGGCACTTGCCAATTTGACTATATTGGGTGGTTTTATTGACCAAGCCATTAGCCAATTTAATTTGGTGGTATTTTTAAGTTCAATTTGACTAGATGTTTGATTTGACTAATTATCAAATCGATCATTCTAATCAAATTGATTAGTTAAAAATACCCATTGTCATTCAAGCCCTTGGCCTTTAGTAATAAATACATGTCTTCTAATTAAAAAGACCCATTGTTGCAACCCTAGCCTTCGGTTCGTGACCAAGGCAAGGGCTTGCAAAGGTGCGGGCCAAAAATGAAGCTTGGCAGTCACATTTCGTGCTCCCGGGATTGTAAGAGAGTGTGAGGGAATGAACCCCACACTCCCAAGTGAATTCCCACATTGGGAATTAGAACCCCAATGGACTTCCAAATCTTCAAAGGGCGATTACAAGGGTCAGAACTCATCGCATTGAAGAGCTCCTTATATCATTGGAAAGCTCTTGGAACTTAAGTGTTTAAAATGTTCTCACATGACCCATTTGGGTACTTAAAAACATAAATTATGGCCAAAAGAAAGGTCGGGAGTCAAATTACTCCCGACCACTAAAAGTCAAGAATCACTCTGATTTACTTGCGTGTAGGTGGGGTATCACATACCATTGAAAATTTCTCAATGAGGGCTATAGTTTTGCTTTAGGTGTCACCTCAATCAGAGGTCTGCACCCAAAGTTATGGGCCTCCAAAGTTGTAGGATTCCTAGTTTAAGGAATTCCAAGACTCCCAATTTCGGAATTTCGGGACAAAATGACATTTTGGTACTAGCCCTATGGCCAGACACAAAGAATACTATAAGGGGGAAGGTGGTGGCTTCCCCCAAGTTGAAGCCGTGGTGAATCTTATGAATTCATGTGTGTTCGTGGTTCATCCGTGTACCAAAAGTGTTCCAACTATGCACTAACCAACTTGTTTGGTTTGTGCGGGTTTGTGTGAGTAATTGATTTGCTTGTCACTCTTCTTAGTCCTTATCCTGGAGCTCTAGCACGCCTTTCTACCCCCGAAGTGTTATAAATTAAGGAACATACCCCAACTCCTCGTTTTTTCGTTGTGTTCACCTTGGACTCACATTTGAATATATCAAGGAGCTTGGGAATGTGTCACCCATTTAATCAACTTGGTTAGTTTGGAAAAATAAGAATTCTAGTAATGTGAATACTTCAATTATATTAATCAAGCCTATTGTTCTTGTGTTTTATCGATGGAGGGAAGGTGGAACATGTGGAATCCATGGTATTTGATGTCTAATAACAAGTCAAGGAAGGTGGAATGTAAGTTTTGTGACAATGTTATTTCATATTACAAAGGTACATTGTTCTTCCAACTGGGCCATCGATATGATGGCAATGGGCCAGTTGGAGTTGTAGTGTGTTTAAGGGCACATCCATAGGTGAAGGCCTTATTTGCTTGATGTGGCAAACTTGTCCCTCCACCACCAAATTCCATGGAAGTACTAATCCATTTCCTAGATGGGTGAATAGAGGATGTGGCTATTGAAACACCAAATCCTTTGGTGGAAGGATAATCTATTTCAATGTCTTGAGTGGAAAAAGTTTGAATTTTCATCCCCCCCCCTATAAACAACACAAAAGGTCCTAATAGATGGATGACACATTGTAAAATATATAATAAAATTACCTTGGCAGTTCACTTGTCAAACTAATGAGAAATAAGACCAAAACCGATCATAAAATTATTATACAATTAATATTTTTATTTAAACAATTAAGAAAAGATACTTCTTCACTGTTATGAAGCAGTTTTTAATTTTACATTGTAAAAATAGGTTTCAAGTAAACTTTTAAAAATGTAAGTAGCTTTTTGAAGCCTACATTTTGTAATGTAACATTTGTTTTAAATACGTCTTAAGTATGTTCTACCAAAGAGAAAGTAAAATTTATTTATTTTCCTTTCTTTGAATATACAATGATATTTATGTTATAACTTCACACAAATATATTTCATTAAAGTTTTAATGAAAAAATACTTTTGAACACCATATTAATTAGTCAAATTCAAAAATACTTATTCCCTACTTTTATTAGTCCAAAAAATTTCAAATTTTGTATTCAACTTATTGTAAACCCAATGGAAACACCATGGTTTCAAAATGAAATTTAAATAAAATTTGAATTTACTTTCTTATGTTTTGTCAAAAATTGTTTCACTTTTTATTCCATTAATTTAAATCAAAGACATTTAATTGTATACTTTAGCATGCTTTCATCCATATATAGAAATGACAACATTCAAACCTTTCGACAAGTTTTACTACCCAAAAGATTGAATTCAACCAGAAAACAAGATTTGGAGAAGAAGTGGGCAACTTTCTTTTATGAGATGAACATCCCCTTCAATGTTGTGCGACACCCAACGTTCATAGAAGTTGTGAAAATAACCTTTGAATTTTGAACCTATTACAAACCCCCATCATACCATGGATTATGCACATATTTGTTAAAGTAATCCAAGGTCAATGTGTCCAAACAAATAATTGAGAAGATGCAAAATTCAATTCATAAATATGGAGCAACCATTTGTTTTAATGGTTGGGACAAATTGCATGGCATCCATTATTGAATGTAATGTTTGCTTGTCTAAATGGCGATATATTCATAGGTTCCATTAACACAAGGGAGTGAAAGGATGCCCATTACATATGTAATGCATTGACTAAATACATTGAAACCATTAGAGTCGACAACATTGTACAAATTTCAAACATGAAAAATGTAGTTGACCTTTTAATTTCTCATTTTCCAAGTCTTTATTTTCAAGGTTTTGTTATTCATTGTCTGAACTTAGGATTGGAAGATTGGGGAAAAGCAACATGGGCAAGATAAATTGTGAAAAAGGCAAATATATATATATTTTTCGTATGACAACACCATGTGCCACTAACAATCTTTTGTTGTTATGAAAGCAACCTAATGTTGTTAAACCCCATTGAAACATGATTTGCAACCAATTTTGTAATGGTTGAAAGTTTATTCAAACTTAAACTTGTCATTAACAAATTATTGTCAATCCTAATTGGACAACTTTTGATAACACAGTATGCAGCAGCCATTGTCAAAAGTTGTTGACCAAGGCGAAAATTGTTCGAACTAACATAAAGGGGACAAACTTTGGAATACTTGTGCCAACTTTGTGCACATGGTGGAACCAATTTTCATGTCATTGAAAGAATTTGATGGCAAACAACCTTGCATGGGGAGGGCATGGTTTTTCATCAAAACATTGGAGCGAAATGTTTTATCATTATGAGATCCACCATGTGAATCACCATCAAACCTTGTAGATGTGATTAAAGATCAATTTTGTTAGAGGTGGAAGGTGTTGATGACCAACCTACATTATGTAGGGGCCTTTCTCAATCCATACTTATTGGGTGAAGATTGCCTACACAATGATGCAAATGCGAAAGAAGCTTTAAACAAAATTTTACAAAAAATAGCTCATATGCCAATTGCCTATGCCCTAGTTTTTAAAAACTTCACAAATTTTGTTGAAAGTTGAAGTCCTTTATCTAACACCCCCCCCCCCCCCCCCCCCCCCCCCCC
>Ga0209611_10011170_pt1 | contig 13025 bp, 7 predicted proteins | sample S1TSphgellanicum_3_FD_187693 | JGI IMG/M metagenome (GOLD analysis project Ga0209611, IMG submission 187693) | Host-associated microbial communities from peat moss isolated from Minnesota, USA - S1T2_Fc - Sphagnum magellanicum MG (SPAdes) (version 2) | ecosystem: Host-associated > Plants > Peat... | reverse complement strand
TGTATTGTTTCCAAACTATTACAGGATATGAATTAACATTTCCATCTCCTAAATCTTATCATGAAGAATTCATAATCATACAATCCTTGAAAACCCAGTCCTTTAAATTACACTTTTGCAACGTCTTTGCAGATCCATATATATATTAGCATCACACATTCTTTGCTTGAATGAAACAATAGTAAAAAGATTCAAACAAATAATAAATTGTACCTTGCAATATCGAAAAAGTTAAACATCATTTCATCTTATGACGAACATGGAATTATGGTACTATATGGCGAAATGGTAACTTTGACACAAACAAATTTGTTGACAAATGATGGTGTTGAATTTATTATTGCACATTTCAACGAAAATACATGAAAAGCACTATATTTAATTGTAGCATACAAGTCACATAAAATGCAAGTAAATAATTATTTTTGTTGCATATTAGAAACCATCATTAAACAAATGCCTTCAAATGTTCCAATGATCATCATAAGAGATTTCAATGTTGATATCTTAACAGAAACATGTCAATCCACAACATTATATAACTTCATGAATACACAAAAAAATCAACACTCTGTTTATTGAATACACAACCATTAATAAAACACAAATAAACCACATACAGATAAATGCATCAACACAACAATGACATTCTATATCAAATCAAATTTATTGGTCAGATCATTAACCTATTTACATCACATTTAAATTATCAAACTATGTGCCTTGTTTCATTACACCAACAAATTAAACACATATTCATATACATTGAAACAAAAATTTCAATTTTTTAAAGTTTCCAATTCAAATTGGAGGTGGCCCCTTCAAAACCAAGGCAAAGCAACAAACCTCCCCCAAGGTTGGACACTTACAGCTTTCAGTGCTCTGGAGCAGCCCTGGAACAGTCTAATAAACACAATCAAACTTTACAAAGTGTAAATACCCTCCTTGATATCCTGCACTAAACATACCCTCCTCCCTATTGGGAAGAGAAAATTACATCACACACACATGCCTCTGTTTTACACTAAATATTTACTCAGAGTGCTTGAAGTTTACTTTAACAATTTCAATGGGTTATTGCAGTGTCTTTTGTAGTGCCACTAGGAAGGCAAAACAGGTAAATCCATGTTTCCCTGACTTTAACATTTTTTTTGTATCAACAATTTAATACCACAAACTTTACTTTCATATATTAAACTTTTGTATTATGACCAAATTAGAAATGTAGGCTTCATACTTTTCAAAGAAATTTTGTTTTGATGGCATTGAGCCCAAACATTACATCCAATTTTAGTAATACAGGTTTTATACTCTGGCAAATCTTTTTTCTTTTTTCTTTTTTAACCACCTAGAAATAGAGGAGGGTTGATCATCAAGTCACCATAGTGAACTATAACATTTTATTGGGCATATGAATAATATACATTGGTAGAAGAGGTACAACATGATTATGCAAATATTATTTTGGGTATTGGTATAACGTGTATATTTAACCTCTTGAAAAATATGTACTCATTGAAAGTAACATAAATTTCATAATTGAAAAGAGTTAATATGAATAAATTTGAAGACTCCCATCTCAACTACTAGCTGAATCAAATTGAATTTTCTTGTTATGTTTATGTCTGGCAAGAACATCTTGCATCCAAAGAAGACACTTGACTTGAGATCTCATGTATCTATAATTGAAAATTACAAGTGATTGAGAAAGAAATACAATAGTGCTTAAATATAAATTAGTTATTAGTAAGCTTTAGAACACTAGTGCTCCTCTGATTCCACATTAAAAAAAACACCAAACTGATAAAAATACAATGGTAAAAGAGTCCATTGATTTTATTGAAAACTACATCATATGATTGAAGAGGGATTTGATGTTTCATGTATATAATGTTGATTGAAACACCAATGTGAAAGCTTTCACCAATTTCACATTTCTCTTCATCATTTTGGTTCATTTGGACATACACAACCTTACAAATTGTTGAAGAAGCTCATATCAATGTTTGCTTTCACTAGTGTTTTATTATGTATGAGCAAATGCCATGACCGTATTCGAAAGGCATAAATAGTACTCATGCTGCATGGAACCTATCAATAATTGTTGTGGTTTTGACTAATACAACCAAATATATGTATACCATGTGATCTGTGAATCATTTAGGAATGATCAATAGTTAATCAAAACAACCTTACACCAATGGAAAAAAACCTCTTGAATTTTCATTTGTGAATTCCTTATTGAAAATGATCCTGTACTCCAATAATAAGCATAAGGACCCCCAACTTTGGGAAATTTTGTATGACTTGGTAATGAACCATATATGACCATTTTCTTGGGTTAGATATGTAGTGTTTGAGCTAGCCACAACCACTTGCAAGCTGGCCATGAGCTTTAGATTTTGGGCTAGCTTGGTCAACAAAGCTTTAAAATTTCGGCCCCCCAAGTAGTCTCTGACCTGGTAGTCTTTGCCACCTAAAGGCCAATAATTGAAAGTATAGTGAATTGTGATGGGAAGAGGTAACCTAAAACAGGGGTCAACACTCAACATGGTGTCTAGTTCTTGGTTAGGGCCAGATTGTAAATTTAACAAAAACCTCTTAGAGCATCTTCGCCGGTGCTGAGTATGTCTCTCTGGATAATAAAATTAAATGTCTAAGTTTAGCTGTTTTTTTTGGCAGCCCCACCAATAAAACTGTAACTGGATATAGGTGGGGAATACTAACAGCAAACCACCTGGACCAATCATTATGATTGACCAATCAGAAATACTGAGCTGCAATTAGGTCCAATTTATTACACTCTTTTTTGGAGGTGCACAACTGTGTTGCGCCTTTTACCAGCCACGGCAAGCTACACAAATTTCGTGCAGAAAAACCAATTTCCTGAGCTAAACCGGCACATTTTGACTTTTCGCAATAAGTTTTTCTGTCTGGAGTCACATACAGAGCACTGTTGGAGATGCTCTTAGTATTTGTTTCAGGGAATTTATATAGTTTCATGCAACTTGGGGTTAGGGTTAGGTGTAGTTTTACAAAACCCTAAACCTGTGGTTAAGGTGTCTGTCAAATTTTTTAAAAATGAGTCTGATTTGGTAATCAATTCCAGTTCAATTTACAATACACACAACCCCAACTTCCATCACCAAGAACTGCAATATTGCAGAGTCCAACTTTCATGTATTAATTGCATGCCTAGAGAATTGAACCATTTTAGAGAATGACTACAGCAGCAGAATTCCAATCCAGTTTCCAATTCCAACAGGCGCAGGAGGCTGATTGCTGGGCCAAGTTTCAGGTCCAATGCCTGCAGAAAGGTTGTACTCAGCCCCCCGCTCTTTTTTTTTTGGGCTGGCTATATATATAGCCAAAAATCTATATTAAAAATTAAGAGTACTAAAAGCAGGTTCTTTTTTGAGATATTCATTCGCAAAATTTTCCCCCGAAATAAAAAGAAAGTTCTCCAGATTTTTATACATGGTTCAATTATGTAGCCAAAATTATAGAAGGATGTTTTTAAAACTTTACTCTCATACATATCTTAAAGCCAAATTTGGCTGAATCATCATATGGATGAGCACCATTTTGGCTGCATCATAAAATTGACCCCAAAAAAATGCACTGGTTTACTGTAGCATTGCTTGCTGAGTTGTGGTTCCCATTCCGGCAGAGACAAAACCTCTGATTGAGAAATAAATGTATTATGGAATGGTCAAGCCCTTACCCATTATGTTAAGTAAGGTGCTGGGCAAGCTTGTTAAGGCTAGCTAGGCCGGCCAGTTAGCCAACTCACCCAGCACAATAGGCAACAGTAAGACCATAAAAGGTCTAGGGTCACATATGCAACAAGTCTCTTAAAGAATGCATGTTAACAGAGACTTTGGTGACCACGAGCATATGATCATCACCAGAAGATTATGTTGTATAATGTGACAAAAAAGGACATAATCCACCACCCACCCCAACCATAATGGTCAATATAATATTAGGTCTCACCATTATTAAAAATATGGCCAAATTAATTATAGAATTTACACAAGTAACATGGCTCAATAACTATCAACAACTATCTAGCCATGATCTCCAAAAGGTTATTCAGAATTACCACGGTAGATTTTCTTTAGCTGTTATCATGCAAATAGTAAAACTCGAAAAATGTTAAATTAACCAAGGGTCTTAGGCCCACTTTAGGTTAAGAGTCAGGGCTCAAGGGTAAATTTTGAGCATTTTTGGCTTGTTGTTTGGCCCCAAGTTACAAATAAATGCTAGAACATTGAGGTCAGGATATTAATAAATGCTGGAACATTGGTGCCCAGGAGCTTTTTATTATTGACGAAATATCGCCAAAAAGTGATATACAAAAACCGCTTACGAAATTCATTAAAGGATTTAAAAAAAATAAAAATAAAATCGCCATATCGCGGTAGAGGGATAGAGATTGCTCGCCATTTCGAACGTACGTAATACCCCGGTAGGGTACGCAGGCAAAAAATGATGACGAACAGTTTTGGAACATAGAAATTTCATGCAGCCCATGGGAAGGCTCAGCATGCACTCAAGGTGCCTGGATTTTTCTTTTTCTTTTAAGTTTTGGGTGGGGCAGGGGTTGGGGGGAGGATTTTTTTTCATTTTTCCCGGTTCTCAACATGTTCCCATCAAGTTCCCAATGAGTTCCCATCAGGTTCTCAATGTGTTCCCAATGGCACCTCGCTTTAATCCCATTTGTTTTGTCCAAAGTCCTCCCCTTCTCACCTATATAATTGGGCCAAAGGAAGAGACACTCTATTGTTACCTATAATTTTGAACTTGGAGGAGTCTCTACAGGTTTAACTCTTTTTTGCTATCGGCCATTCAAGTTGGTCCTTTGCAACCAAAAAAATATTTGAATTTGTGAGGCACCCCCAACTAAAGTTTATGAAACAGAATAAGATAAGCAGGGTGCTGTGTTTAGGAAGGTCTATTAGTGCAGGCTAAATATAGTGGAAGCCAAATTTAGGAATAAAATTTCCATGCAAGCAATGAGAATGGCATCATGGAGTGAAGGGGTTTCCCTTAATTTGTTGTGAGACATATTAAAGGTTTTTTTTTTTTTTTTCAAAACTCTTGTCAAGGTTTTTGTTTTTCAACAAGCTTTTGAATTTCTCTTCTCTTTCTTCAAAGCTCTCATCATCATTTCTCCTCTTTAGAAAGCTCTCAAGACTTTCTTCAATTTCTTCAAAGCTCTCATTAGTGTTTATGTTCTTCAACGTTTCTACTCTTCAACAAGCTCTTAGGTTTTTCTTCTCTTTCTTCAAAGCTCTCATCAATGTTTTTCTGTTTCAAAAAGCTTTCAAGTCTTTTTTCTTTTTTTTCAAAGCTCTCATCAATGTTTCTACTCTTTGACAGCTTTCAAGTTTATATTTTTGTTTTCAAAATTATCATCAATATTTATATTCTTCAGCATTTTTTCTTTTTAACAAGCTCTTAAGTTTTTTTTTTCCCTTCAAAGTTCTCATCAGTGTTCTATTTTTCAAAATGCTTTCAAGTCGTTGTTTTATTTTTTCAAAGCTCTCATCAACTTTTCTTCAAAGCCCTCCCATTGCTTCTATTTTTCAAAAAGCTCTGAAATTGCACATTTTTCTCACAATGTGTCGATAGTCATTCTTTGCAACTTCATTTGTGTGTTTTTGTTTTTCTTCAACGTTTCACCGTGACACCTTTAAAATTCTTTCTTTTTTTTCAGCTTGTGCAAGTTGTTCTATGAATTCAAAAAGGCTTGCAATTATTTTGTGAGATTGACAATGAATTAATGAAAGATTTGATATTAGATTGTTGGGAGGATGATTGCAAGTTTTTGTTTGAAATCGTGAAAAATAACATCATTCTACATCAACATTGAGTCAATTGTAATTTCAACTTGATGATGAGCACAAATATGGGCAATCAGGTCAAAACACGAAATACAACATAGTATTTGCACTTTTTCATGATTCAATACAACAATCAAAGGTGGGTTAACATTTCAAAGTGACTAGAAAAGTTATTGTGCAAATTACTAAAAAACTCAAAATTTTAATTTAAAGAAAAAATACAAAGTATAGGTCTACCATTCTTGTTGGCATTAAGGTCATGTGTTCTTTTTATAAATTTTCGCATGGAACTAATTACCTATAATATAATGAAATGTTTGCCATTAGAAAGTCTTTGGTGAACATGGTACTCCATGATTTTATTTTTGCTATTAATGAGGTCTTTAGAAATTAGGTCCAATGGCCACAAGGTGAAGATTCATTTCAGGTTATTATAGGGTTCAAGGATTTGTGTGGATTGTTTTCGATCCATGGTGCAATTAATTGCACACATATACATATTCAGAAACCAACATGTGCACTTGTTGTTTATTTTTACTCCTACAAATTAAAAGCACACAACCTCCAATTTCAAGTTGTTGTTGACCATGACAAACACTTTTGTGATGTATTTGTGGGCTTACCAAATTCCATGAATGACTCCAAGATACTGTGGCTATCTAATTTCTACCAAGAAACAACTTATAATGGCTTGTTCAACCTTGAACTTAGATACCAAGATGGAATATGTCCTTACATTTTAAGGGATAAAGGTTATTTTTCTATTGCCATGCCTGATGATCCCCCATAAACAAAGTTCCAACATTTGACACATGGTTTTGGAAACTATCTACAATGGGCAACTTTCAAAGGTAAGAAATGTTGTCAAAAATGCATTTGAGATTCTTTAAAAAACTTTTAGAGAATTGTTAGTGAAAAATATTGTTTTAGTTCTTTCCATACTTGATGTAATTGCATGTTGTTGTATGTTTTACAATTTGTTCTTAGATGGCAAGGATGTCGAAATCAATGCATTGATGTTTTAATTGAAACAAGAAATTCAACATGATCTTAATTTTGTAGCAAGGAAACACCAAAACAATATGGAAAATTCAAAAAAAATGGAACAAGAATCTCCTCTTGAAGGTAATGAGATTTTGGGATCGAACCAAAGACTTTTACTTGAAGCATCACATTGTTTTCTCTTCAGTTCATGTGTCTTCGTTATTCACCACTAGTTGTTCATCGTCATTATATTCGAATAAGTGTATGGAGGTGGGATAAGATTCCAATCCTCAATGAAAGCATGGCATGTTGTCATGTTGAGGTTGGATAGGACATTGACCATGCTTTTATGCATTTTGTGAACTTTCTTATCTCTTTCCTTCAAATATTGCAAATTTTGCTTGAAAGTATTTTTTAAAAATTTTGTTCTATTTTTGTCAATGTCCAATTGCACAAAACTGATATAATCCATGGCTTTCATAATTACTTTGCTGTTTTGACCATGGCCTTAATGACGAGTGTAAAGATTGATGATTTTTCCCCCTTAACTCATGTGTTCTCAAGAGTTCTCAAGAGTTGTTCCAACAACATTTGTTGGTGGTTTATTTCGTCTTATTGGTGTTCTGTGAGTTGGAAAATTAGAAAGGTTGATCACCACAGGACATTGAGGCCAAGTTGGTCCAACCGACTATGAATATTTTTCTGCATTGATCACAATGCATATATTGAATCTTGCATTAGGACCTTGATTGAATTCCTAAGCATATTGGTCCTCCTCTAGAAAGAAGTCATTTCCACAAAATTCTTCCATGCATGAGCAAGTTGCTGGAGTTGATGGACCTACATGTAAATTCTCTTCCAATTATTCTCTTGTTGGTTGGCCATGAAACATTTCATCTCTTTGTTGCCAAGCTTCATGAGGGAGCATATACTTTATTATGTGTACATTTTTGTCGAAAAGTTGGGAAGTCGATGCAAGTTAATATTCTGGGGAACAAGAAACTCCCATTGCTCATTAAGAACATCGTGTCAAATTTTACAAAGGATTTTTTTCAAAGGTTGAAGGATTAGGGTTATGGGGGATTCAAAATGTCCAATTTAGTATGTTTTTCCCTTGGCCCCTCCACCTCCCTTCTTGAATTTCTTGCATTAGATTTTGTGGTTTTACTCAAGGTTGTGGGCTAGGTGATGTGGATGGCAAGGATTGTCAAAGTGGCAAAGGTGTATCTTGAGATCTGAAAATCATTAGAAGATACAAGTGCAGGTAAGTGTTTACTCTCTTTTAATGTTAATCTACATAATCATATGCTTACCATTTCCAAAACCATTGAAAAGGTCTAATGTTGAGATTAATGTTTGTTACATCACGTTTTGTACCTTATGTTTGAACAATCAACAAAATGTACAAGTATTGCATGTACATTTCGGATAATATGGTGCCTTATCTTGTTGTTTGATCACATTTGTTATCAATCAGCCTATATCAATGAATGATCTAGATCCAATCATAAGGAATAAAAATATAGGTGTCCTTTCAAAGGTGTACACTTGTTAACCCAATTCATTTTCACAAATCAAACTTCTTATGGAGGATTTCGATTTTCTACACCTTTGCTAGGAGAAGAAATTTGGAATTTCTTAGGGATCATGCCTAATGTGTGGCATGGGGCTTTGGAGTAGGGTTTTGCAACTCCATCATCACATAAGTTGTTGGCAAATTTGTGGCCCCTTGATGTAAGAATTTTCACACTTGTCTTGGACTTGAATGAAACATTAATGCACTTAGATTATAAGGTGAATATTCTCACCATGTTTTAGATGTTGTTGGATGGGTATTTCTTATTTTCCAAAACAAAATTCTTGTTTATAGTAATGATCTTTGCATATCAACTTGGATAAAGAATTTGACTATGGTTATAATTAACATATTTGGTAATGTTTTCATCTCAGTTGCATGTTTTTAAACATCATTTTTTTTCATTTTACAACTTTTCCTATCATGTATGAAACTAAAACATTTGATAATATTTTATATATGTGGGCACATGTGTAGGATTTGACAAAGTTGAATCGAAATTTATCACATGTCATCTACCTGAGTGGGCATGTACTGAAATCATGCTTGTAGCTTGTGAATCCATTACTTGCGAAAACGTGGAAGCTTGAAAACAATGATACATCTCTTTTGGACCTACTACCCTTTCTTAAATGTATAAGTACCTTCGCCCCCTTCCAGATCCTATACTGGTTTCATTTGTTGAAAATGAACATGAGATCTTGCATGTACATTCCAAATTCAAGAACAAAAGGTTAGTCTTTTTAATTTCTTTTAGTTGGTTCTATTGCACATGTCAAAATGAACAATAGACATTAACCTCATGGCTTGCAACTTAAAAGGTAACACATGCAGCAAAAGTAGCACAAGCATGCAAGACAACTTGCAAGTCGATTAAACCACAAGTAAAACTAGTTAATACACAAGAAGTAAACATTGAAGTTGGAGATTTAAAAGGGGAGGGTGCAAATGATGATATTAAAACTCTTGCAAAAACTAAAGGAATTACTATAGACTCGGTTGTAAAAAGTGCCTTCACATTTTCCACCTAGATGCCTACTATCCCTAGTGTTGTAACTAGTGCATGCATGAAGTCAAGCAAGGCATACCTCTCAACAGTTTCATGGTTGGACTGCTCCACCCAATTTTCTTCTCATAAGTCATAATCCAACCACTGTTTCCTAATTTTGTAAATGCAAGTGATGGTGGAATGAAAAATTGATTGTCACAATGTGTTACCAGTATAATAGGCAATATTTTAGTGCATCATATTAGGTTTTAATGATGACCAATGATGGTAAGAAATATTGTTACAATTCAAGGTCATAAGCTAAAATTCTATACACAAATATGGGATATGGCAGATGTTAATGACATGCTACTTGCAATGGAGTTTATTTAGTGCATTACTTGACAATGAATATCATATGCATGAGTAATTTGTATTAGCTTGTTGTGAATGGTAAGTGGAAAGCATTGCATATGCTTAGAGAATGTTTAAAGGTTTACCCTAAACCCCTTCCACATGTAATGTAAATGTATGTAAATGCCATTGTTGTTTAAGTGTGTTCAATTGTAAGTTTCATGGGTTTCAAATTGTAAAACAATGAAATGTTAGATAATTTAATAGGGCCAAAGAATTTAAGAATTTTGATTGTTTATAAGAACTTGAGTGAATAAGGATTCTTAAACATCCTTCAATTCTGACAAACTATTTGGAACATGATTATAAAATTGTGAAACAAGGCAATGTTATTGTCATAATTCATTATGCTCAAAAAATTTAAGGTTTTGATCAAACAATAATTTGTTTGATTCAAGATTCTAATACATCTTTTGAAGGCATTATAATGAGACATCATAAACTTATTCGAATGTTGGTACTCCACATGAATCCTTATAACAAATATTAATATTGACAATTTTGTTATAATTGCAAAATGAGGTATCAATCTTGTTCATTATAACAAACCCAAAATATGAAAACAAAATTCTTATATTCATATGGATTAATAAAATAACAAAACCCAAATTATTCATTCTGAAAAACATTTGATTTGATATTATATAAGTTTTTAAATTCAACTTTTATTTCATTTTATTACATCAATATAAGGTTGTAAATCAATTCCTTTATATCTTAATACATAAAGAATTGGTGAATTTCTTTACTTCAAGGTCTTTGTTGATTAAGTTCATATCTCAACTACCATAGCATCTAACTTGGACGTTAAGCATTAATTAATTATCTTTTAAAATTGTCAAAAATTTGGAAAAAAATGCTTACCATGCCAAAAAACTAAATAAAGTTCATGTTGCATACTTATATCTTTATTTATTTTCCCAATAATAAAATTCATTGTATGGAGTCACATTAGTTTACTGCCAGGGTAGTATGAGCTATTGGAAAATTATAGTTTCATGTATGGGTTGTTGGAAAACAATAGTTTATTATACTTTTAATAGATTTTTTTGTAAAAGTACATAAACCTATGTCAATAAATGAGAACTGGTTTTTTATGCATGTTTAGTTGGAACTGAAACAATTAATGTTCATTGGAAAAATTTCAATTCACTTCTTGTTGAACCCTACAACATGGGGTGTTAATCCTAAATCTAAACGCCTAAAACCTAACCTTAAAACCTTAGGGTTTCAACCTATTTCATAATTACAAGTATATTGCATAGAGTTCAATTTTTTTTTGAAGGTTTAATAATTCAAAAACTATTTTTTGCTTCTAGTTTTTAAAATAATTTATAAATTATTATAAATAATGTGCAGATTTTCTTTTTAAAGTTGAAAAATCACGTAAATGTTTTTTTGTTTATAGTTTTTTAAAAGAATCTAGGTATCGTAAAGTATTTAGGGTTCAACTTTGAATTTGTTTACAATTTACAAATCTTGGGAATGTAATGTCTTGTCACCAATTTCTAGTTTTTGCCTTATAAAATTCTCAAAGAAATTTGAAGTATTTTTTCTGAAGTGGAAATCTAGTAAAATTAGTTCCGAACGCAAGTAGGAAAAGAGGTGCATCTCTCAATGTTATTCAAATCACCAACATTCAACAAAGAATGTTAGGTGGTTATTTGAGGGTTTTATTATGAATATATACAAATCTTTTAATGTCTTTGAGAATGTTTTCAAATATATACATTGTGATTTTAGACATGCATTTGGTTTCAAAATAATAATTTTGACAATTGGTTGAATTTTATCACTACCTTTTCTCCAAGATTGAATGTTGGGTCAATTATCTTCATTCAAAATTTTGGAATCATTTTCAAATACACATTTGAACCTAGGGACTCAAGTTTGTCTTGAAGGTCAAGTCAAGCACCACAATAGACCAAATCAATCCATTTCTTATCACATTATAGTTTGTTTCGACACATTCCATATAAGAATTTATGCAAAGATTAGACTTGGAAAAATTGGGCATTTTAAATGTTGTGGTCATTGGTACTTACAGAAGGTCTTTAGAGTCTTTCATTTTAATGGTCATTAATGGTTTGGGTCTTAAGGATATGCATGTCCTTTCCTTCTTTCATGAGTTTTACACATAATACAACCATGAGGTGTGTAACATTAATAGACCTGCAATAACCCTCATCAAGAATGTTGTAATTGTCGTCTATAATGAACAACAATTAGTGAGATTTTTTAAACGATATTTCTAATTCTAACACTCGAAGTTGCTGTTGTACAAAAGTTGACCAAAGTGCATAGCAAGAGGACTAAATGACAATATTTCCCCATCAAATTTGAGGCATATTGGATTTTTCAACTTTCTTTCTATGATCTTATTAAAATTTTTAGCTTTCATACCATAGAGTTGTTGAAATTTCAAATTGTGAGTGTTGGATTCGACATTGAAAAACTAGAATTTTGATTTGTTCAAACATACAACTAATGATAATAATCCAAAATCCAATTAAAAAACCCAAACATGTTTTTTTCACTTTCAATTATTAGATCTTTCAAACCAAATAGTTAGACTCCATCATAAACTATTTAAAAAAAGACACATGTTAATGGAACTATGTATTAAAAACTATTGCACATTAGATAGTCTTGTTAATGATGTTGATGAAATGTTTAAAGAATATACAAAAAATGTTTGAAAACTTTTGTTATGGATTAATTTTCATAATCTTTGCATTGGATTCAATGCTAAGTTAGAAAATTCACACATATACAAATAATTCCTACTTTTAATAAGAACTGGACACTAATTGAACAAAAGGTCATTGAAATACAAATAGGTAGTGCAACCCATCTCATATTATTACAAGAATGTAATTTTTTGTCCAATTAATTACAAAACGCACCATACACTATGCACAAGGTTTGACCTTTGAACATTTAGCATTCAACCTTGCTAGTGTAACAAAACATGGTTTAACATATACAACATTATTTAGAATTTGTTTCAAAAAAAAAAAAAATTTATTGTTTCCATTGTCAACTAATTTTTTTCAAGTAAATCCTCTTATTGAACAAAAAATGTATTGTTTCCAAACTATTATAGGATATGAATTAACATTTCCATCTCCTAAATCTTATCATGAAGAATTCATAATCATACAATCCTTGAAAACCCAGTCCTTTAAATTACACTTTTGCAATGTCTTTGCAG
>Ga0209611_10011169_pt1 | contig 13025 bp, 8 predicted proteins | sample S1TSphgellanicum_3_FD_187693 | JGI IMG/M metagenome (GOLD analysis project Ga0209611, IMG submission 187693) | Host-associated microbial communities from peat moss isolated from Minnesota, USA - S1T2_Fc - Sphagnum magellanicum MG (SPAdes) (version 2) | ecosystem: Host-associated > Plants > Peat... | reverse complement strand
CTGTCTAGCAGCTTGTATAGTTCTGTAACTTTCTGAGGTAATGTTTGTTGTCTACTACTACTGCAGTACACATGATTCAGATTTTTCTTGTAGCCGCTCTCGGAACAGATTGCATACATCGATTTGTGATGCTTGCTTACAACATCGACTGAACTTCTGTCTACCACGTAACGCACGCTTCCACTTCCCCGGAAGATTAGTGCGTCAGTAACCTCCAAGTTCACCAAGTTGCTTGCTCTGTACCACTTTCTTACGGACAACGCACTGTATTATTGCGTAGAGGGCCTAACGCCCACGCGATATATTAGGCAACTTTCGCTCGCAAAACTCCGATCTTATTTGGCTTCCACTGGTAACTCAAACATGAAACTTGGTCTACAATGTTTTGGGTTTAGTGTTTTGGCCTGTGACCTAACTGCTGATATTTTTTTATTCAATCTAGTTTCACGATAAATTGCTACACTGGATTGTTGTATTTGCACATTGGATGTCTCCGCCTACTCCTTGAAGAGATGGTTCAATTCTTTGTTGTGCATTGGATGCAGCTTTTAGGTATTTCCTCGAAGAAAGGATTCAAATATACATTGTTGTAAAAGGGAAAAGGATTCAATAATAGGAATTTGTACAACCTCTTCAATACTATCACGGTGCGTTTCATTTGATGGATCCGTGCATCGATGTGCTTTTCATGACATAACATGTTTACAATTAGGCCACAATCACTATTTCACTATGCGCTCATAGACTAATATTATTGTTAATTTGTTATCAAAAATGAAATTTATCAAGTAATCTTTTCATAATCTCCATGAACACCTCCCAAAAAATTAGAAGTGTTGACACACACCCATCATTTTCTTGGCATGGGTCATTACAAAGCTTCAGAATGGTCAGGTCTTTTTAGCATTCGATCATCGAAATTTGTAAGCATCTTCGGAAGTAGGTTTCTGCTACATGTTTCTTTTACATCATCTACTTTTAGTGACTAAAGTTTCTCATTGTGATTTCGTCACAGAGGTGGTAATTTTGCAGATTTGTTCGCATCAGGATGGAAGACATCTTGCCTGACACTGACAACATTGATATTGAAGGGCAAACATCTAATTTGGTATCTCATATGGGTGAAGGGCAAGGGAACTCCGATACTGAAGAGCAAATAGCTAACTTCATTTCTGAAGAACAAACATCTCAATGGTTCAATGAATTTAAAACAACATTTGAGACACATGAAGTGCGGGAAGTAAGGAATGACGTTCTCTTGATGAAATTACCAGCCTCTTTTCGTGTACCTTTGGAACAATACACTCCGAAGCAATGGCATTTTGGGCTCCACAACCGAGATGTCCTGCACCCTAGTGAATCAGAAGATCTAAAAATAGCCTTGGCTGCAGCATGCGAGTTGGGACCATGGGATGAGTTTTGTGTCTCGGTTGTGGATGACCCTGTAGGTGTTTTGAGAGCATACGGTCTAACTCACGGCAAACCTAAGTTGAGTATGAGGCAGGTTCAATACTTATTAACTTTAGATGCTTTGACGATATTTTTGGTATTTGCTAAAGGCACATATAATGATATATTTGATGAGAGGACCCAAATAGGTGCTAGATTAACAGCTTTGTTGAAGCCTTCATTGGAGTACCATCGTCTTTACAATGATCTTTTTCTGTTTGAGAATCAAATCCCCATAGCTTTATTGAGGAAAGTCAGTAGCACATGTTATGAGAAATTGATAGGACCAAATTCGACATTAATGGATCAGCAGTTAATGTTGGACGTGATCTTGAAAGCTAATGTTTCCCGTATGTGTGGGCATATCTTTGTGCTGACTAAAGACCATTGGGCCAAAATTAAAAAGGCGTATCCTCAAGGCGAATTGGAAAAATGTCCACACATCGTAGCTTGTGTTTACAGAATACTGTGCGGTCAAAATTTGAAAAGGCGATCTGGAGCAACAATGATCACCATAAAATCTGCAACCGCTTTGAAGAAAGCTGGCATTCAAATCAAAGCAATCGAGGGAGTGTTGGATGAAGTGGGTTTTCGTAACCGTTGTTTATTCCTGCCGATGGTAAAATTATATGACCAGACAGAATCTTATTTTCGCAATCTAGCCATGTATGAGGTCATGGAAGATTATAATTCTTTTAAATGTCCATTTGGCGAATATCTACAACTCATGACAAGTCTTATCAAGGAGGTAGGAGATGTGAAACATCTAATCGACAGTGGTGTGATCCAAAACGAACTTTGGACCGATAAGAATGCTTTTCAAATGTGGAATAGCTTGCAAAGTGATTTAATCTTTCCCCAAAATTCAAAAGAATACGAAGGCATGGTGTCTGAAATCAATAAACAGTGTAAATCCTCACTGAATGTAATGAGAACTGAATTCTATCAGTTATTTTGTTCCAGACCATGGTATGTGATAGGTGTTATCACAGCCATCATCGTAACCGTTGGCACTTGCATCCAAGCTTACACATCTGTCATTGCATCTGATAAAATGCAACCCCATTTTCCGCCTTAATAAAATCATTGTATTGCAAATGCTAGGATGGTGTATTTTGTTTGATATATCTATTTGACGCTTCGTCTCATATTTTGATATTATTCATATTATTCTACAAAATCATGCCCAATCCTCAAAATGTAAATGGTTAGGAAAAATAGTTTTTAGTATGTTTTCTTAATTGTAGTTTCGGACATATATCACAAGTTTATATTTCAGGATTTAAACTTTTTTTTCAAAAAAATTCAGAAAGAAATTTAAACTTTTTTTCAGAAGATATTTTCATCTTTTGTGAAATCAATAAATTGTGGGGGAGGGGGGAAAAATCTGATGATACATAAAAATAATCATTTTACATCAAAATAAAAATAGTTTGTAATATCTATTTTCAACTGTAAGATATTACATCACAAGTTTTTATTTTACAATAATTATTAATAATAATTTGATGTTTTGATTTTTTTTGAATTTAAGACAATGAAATTGTGGGTTTATCTGACGCTGGGGTTTTTTTTTCAATTAAATGTGATCTTGCCACACTAGCCATTAGCCACAAGAAGAATTACACAAAATCTGGTCGTTGAAGAACATTTTTTCCACAAATGCCCTTCGTATGAGTCATTCTGGATTTTTATTGTTTTGCCAAGTGAAGAAAATTTGTAAAAATAAAAATGATGGTTGGACCCCATTTCTTTTATTGTTAAAGAATATTTTCACATTTTGTGTGTTATGTACATGTGTGTCAATTACAGCTTTTGATCCAATAAGGTGAAATGGTGAATACTTTTGCTTCATGAATGTTGGGGAGATGAAATGGGCTATATTCACATATGTATTTAAAACCCTAAAATGCATGTGGGGTGAGAGACCCATAATGTGATAAATAATTGCTAACAATAACTGTTCAACAAAATCCCACCAACAAGCAAGCATAGGAGAAAGAAATCTTAGATTAAAAGTACATTTAAACATGAAGATAATGTGGTTGATAAAATGAGTGATAATTAACTATGTTCAAATAGGGAGAGAATTATATAGAAACAATTAATGTTGCAAATGATGTGCCATTGTTATCATTAATTTAATTTTTAAATTAAAGAAGGTTTTACACGATTCTAGTGGTATTGAAAACATTCAAAAAATGAAATACTTCATCCTTAAAACCACCAATAGCCTATGGTCATTCTTCCACACCTCACCATTACCCTTGTGTTTTGCACTTGTGCTTCATGACCCACATCTTAGCATCACAATTTGCCTCTAAGCTCTCTTGTGCCTCATTTGAGCTTCACCCTTAGAATTCACATCTAAACTTTGCAGTTGTGTTTTTACACTTATCTTTTTGTCATAACATTGTGTTTGTTTCTTTGCATTCATCATTTCTTTGTTTATATGCCTTGCACAATATCAATGCATTCATTTCTTTACATCTACCTTCATGTTTGCATCTTTCACAATGCCATCATCACAAATTTTGTAGTAATAATGGACAATTCAACAAGAGATAATTGAACACCAAACAATAGTAGAAGAGATCATGGAGGCAAAGGAGGTGAATATCTCACAACAATACAATTGGAACCAAGAGGAAAATAAAATGGATTCAATGGAAAATTCAAGAGACAATTCATTAGACACTGTGGAAAGAACAGGCAAAAGAAACAAAGGTCCTTCTCATTAGCACAACATGAATTGGAGTCATAAAAATGTGATGGCCTTAATTAGTTGAAAACACAAGGAGCACATCACTTTGAAAGAAGTTGTTGATCCACAACCAAACACACACTCAAAAACTCTAAAAATTGGCAAGATGTGCAAGAAGAAGTGGAATTACATTAATAGCGATTATAAGAAGATATTTGATTACTACAAAGGCATTGGTCATAAAATTTCATACTAGGATTTGGCAATCCAAGAATGGGACAAATTTCATTGCCAAAATGATTCAATGAAGATTGCTATAATGCAATTGAGGTTTTCCATGGGAAGAATAACATTAATGCTCCAATACACTTGAAGGATTTACAAGTAGAAGCGAATGGAATTTATGTACAACATAAATAAAAGGAGGAAAAACATTTTCCTATACAACCTAGTCAATCTTTGATGCATGAGTTGTTGGTAAAAGATGATGTTCCACACGAGAGCCACAAGGCTCCTCAATTCAACTAAGACAACAATCATGGAATTGCTGTGGATAATGCAATCAACCTAAATGAACTCTCATAATCCTTTGGATTAGGTAATGTTGAACCTCCATAATTCTATGACACCTACAAGACCCAACACACATCTAACATCTAAAGCAACAATAATGATATAACTTTTGAAAGCAATAAAATCAAAAGAACAATATCATCTATGTTCTTATTGGTCATTAAAGCCACTGATAAAAAAGATTTGATTATCATGGATGCCATGGACCACATCAACACAAATCAATTTGAAGTTGACAAGAACAAGATCAAGTTTCATGAAAAGACATTCAAGCATTTCAAATAATATTTGAAGGAGAAAGACAAGAAGGTTCATAAGATGAACAATAATATGGTAAGAGTTTGATCGAACCTTAGCTATGCGATGTGTCATGCCTTCATAAAAGAACAATTGCAAATGCCTCCACCAAACATTTAAAAATCCTCTTATGATGATTTGGCATTTTTAAATAGTCAAGTCAAAAATGATGATTAATTGCAACTAACAATTGATCTTAAAAAAATAGTTTGCCATTTGATGGAATTTCAAATCAACATTTCAATTTCATTGAACTAAATAATAACAATCAAGTTTACCTTCCAATAAACATTTCTCATTTCAATTACATACTTGATGTCACATTAAACTTAAAGAATAATAGTTCCGATCAATTTCAATAAATCTACCATTTGAGCATTGAACTTGATAGAACTTTGGAATCAACATTTCAATTTCATTGTGTTAAACAATAACATGATAAATTGTGGAGTCATAATTTTCAAGATTGAAATAAACAATTTGGAAGTTAAAGCAACATTTAAATAAATGGTAGCAATGAAGATTATGTTTCATTAAACATTTATCAATATTTGATGTAACATTGAACTTAAAGAAAAAGAATTCCAATCAATTGGAATTAATTTGCCATAACAAATCCAAACACATAAGAATCTTTAGCAACTACCATTTTCAAAACATATCATTACACATGTTTAGCAAAATACACAATTACTCAAAAATCTTCTTCTTTTGTTATTACCAATTTCAAATTTTTTCAAACTTCAAATTTGTAATTCGCAATAAGGACATAAATGATCTATGGTAATGATTTGTAAGATATTTGTGGAGTTGTGATGATGAGAACAAAATTGGACATTAAACATTTCAACATTCTCCATTTTAATTCCAAACTTGACAACATTGTACTTGAAGAAAATAGTTGAACATTTCCATTTACAATTCATTAAGTTCAAAATTTCAATTTCATTTGAACATTACACTTGACAACATTTTAGCTTGTTCATTCTCTATGTGCTCATTTGTTCTTTAGATATGCTTCAAAAATGAAATGTTAGTCTTTGGCTAAATTTCAAAAGTTCATTATTTTCTAAAATAGTTTCTACCTCATTGAATCATGCATTTGTCCTATGGTTTTTACACCTTATTTCACCTTGTTAATGATATTCATGATCCAACTACAACATTATTGCATTTACATCCACAATGAACATCCTTCCCATCCAATATATAGTATGCAACAACATGTAAAATCAAGAATGAAGAGGATATGAATATTACTTTTGAACAAAAAAATTTTTAAAATCTTTTTAACATCCCAAAAACATTCTTCCACCATATTTCTCCTTCTAGAAAGATTTCTATTGTATAATGCTTCCAAAAATGTGTGCCTAATGTTCACATTCTACTTATGAAGGATCATGACCCAAGGCAAAAGTGGATATCCTTTACCCCTAATGATGTATGGGTGAATGTCATACTATGATTTGTGTCCAAGAGTGGAAAACCCATCATAAGTTGTCTTTTCTATAAAGGTCAAATAATCGAAGAACTTTGAAATCATCATAAATCTCAGTTATCCCACAAAAACAATTCTGAATTGTTTCTTATAATCAAGAACTATTTGTAGTTACATGTTGTGAGCTTTAGATTTGTAAGAAAAGAAATTTGTAGCAAAAGTTCTTTTAGGTTCTAAATGTGAATTTATGTGCAATCAATTGCACCATGAATAGAAAGGGGGCCACACCAATGCTTGAAGCCCACCATCACCCTTGACAAATTTTCACCTTGTGGCCATCAAATTTGGTTCCTAAACACAACATTAATAGCATGTTCCTAAAGGAGTCGCCAATCACAAAAAGTTTGTTAGATTGAAGGTAATTAGTTTTGCAAGTAAACTCCAAGGATGCAATTTTGATGTTTTGAAAATGTTCAACCTCCTTGAATTCTTGTACCAAGTCATAAGGAAGCTCAAATACCAAGTGGTACTCCAAGCTTTGACCCAATTTTTAACTTCCTTCATCATCAACAAATCTAAATCGCAAAAAAATCTAATGATTCAAAAGATTACCATTCCACCCACTTTCAACCAATAATGTAGTGTTGAATGCCAAGAAATCCTTTATTAGAAGTGTCATCAGTTTCATGGTCTCACTTTCAACTTCAAAACATAGAAAAAAATACTCCTACAAACACAAGAAAAATGGAAAAAACTCATTAGGGTGGTGCCATTACAAGGTGCAAATTATTGTTTTTAAAAAAATGATTGAATATATTGAACTTGAATATATGGGAATGAAAGAACTTGAGCATGCCACAAAGAATATGTGAGCTTGAATGTGCCATAAAAAGAACAAAAGAAATTGAACATGCTACAAAAAGAATGAGGGCTTCAACAAGAGAGGGAATGATAATTCAATTTTGCATGGGTGTGCGATGTAAGCAATGGACACTTCAATTATCACGATGATTTGTTATCATTGGACTAACTTTCAATTAAATTTTGGCTACCTCACAAACAAGTTTGAAAGTTTTGTTGTTTATTTTCAAGCATGAATTGAACTCCAATTTGTTGGCTCTATCCAAAATATTGCAAAATTGAAATAGAAGCATCATGGGAACTCCTGTAAAGCAAGTATAAAATATGAGTAATCAAGGTAGGCTAAACTGATAAGGTCATGTGTAGGTTTAAACGAAGAGGTTTTCCATTTGTGAAAGGGAACCTTGTTTCTTGATTGGGGTGAGATGGGGAGGGGTTGAGGATTGAGTGTGTATAGGGCTAGATAATGAAAGTAGGTTGAATGGATACTATTATAAATTAAAATTTGTAGGTTTAGGGGGAAGAAAAAGGGAAACAATTTTTTTCCCTTTTCAAGTGAGTTGTTTTTAAGGCGGGGTGAGGTGGGAAGGATAGTGGAAATACACCCCCACCCCCCCTCTTCATTTCCATGGGTCGCATGGGGAGATGGGAGGTTTGAATGTTTTTAGGGGGCAAGGCAAGGTCAAAACCTTTGAAAATATGCTAAATTATTGAGAAAATAAGTTTTAACTTTTGAAGAGGAAAAGAAAACTTTTAATTAGATATAGTTTGTGTTCAGAGCCAATTTGGTCCAATTATGCAACATGTGTTTCCTTTTTTTGCCATAAAAGAATAAAAGAATCAGGTTTTCAACTACAATTGAAACCATGAGATAAAGAAAAACATTATAAAACATTTTATTCTAGACCAAAGGTGTTTTGGAATTGATTCAACAAGTTACAATATTGTAATATTTTGGCGGCTTCAAAACAAATTATATTATTTTTAGAAATGCTGAAATTTTCAAATATACTTTTCTGAAAGAGAAATTTTTTGTGAAGGAAAATGAAAATCTCTTGGAATGTCCTCAAATATTTGTTTTGCAAAATGGAACATTCAAAATTTATTTATTTAATAAACATGTGTCAAAGCGGCCAAGGTACTATGGTATCAGGTACTATGGTATCTATGAAAAGGTTTCTCCCCCACCCCTCTCCCCAACGATTTGCCCATCAAATAGGGGCATTTCATTGTTGCCTACAATGGACAAGAGGTCAGTCATTACCAAATAGATTAAGCATGGGAGCATCTAGGGTGTCTTCAAAAACTAGCAATCTTGAACTGAAATTAGAAATAACCTACTATCCAGAGGTTCAAGAGCGACAATGGAACCCTCTTGTCAATGGATGTAAAATCATGTAACCGAGGCTCCTACATATGGATGAAAAGTCATATCTGAGGTTTTGTCCTGATGATGTATGCACAGGAAATGAAAGGCGAGAGGCTATCCTAGGTGAATACCAAGTGGAGCTTGACAACCTCTGGATGCTAGGCTATGGGGTGAACATAGTTTGCTATGTCCCTTCACCATAGCCATGTAGTAATAATAAGTTTGAAAATGTATATGACTAGAGAGGCAGAATCTTTCATGGGAGCAATAGCAAAAAGGCTATTCCAATCACAATTCAGATGTCTTTTTTCCTTTCTCTATTTGTTGATAATAAATGAATAATTTCTCACCAAAGAATCCTCCGTAATTTGGAAAGAAGGGCCCTTCAAAATGTTACCACAAAATTTCAGTATCTTATAGGATAAAGATTAAATATCTACATGTATTAAGAGATCCCTACTCCTGACGCTACTTGTGAGGAAGCAAGCGCATTGTACAGTGTAGGGAAAATAGGAAATTTTTTGGGTGGTTTTTGGGGACCCCAAAGCTTGTGAATTTGGTCAGGCACCGATTGTAAGCTTTGGGTCCTTGTTGTGGGAGAGCTTGAAAAAGAAGAAGTGCAAAGGACAAAGATAAACTTAGCTCTAGTTGGGACCGGTGTGAACCAAGAAGCGTGGTTGCACGGAGCCAATCACACACACGGTTCAGCCGCAGGGAGGCCATGTGCGAATTCCCCCCATGAAACAACAAAGCCAATTTTCATTGGTCTGAGTGAACCAGCACCAACTCATGCACCAGTCGTGGATGAGACTGTTTTGGCCGTTTTGGGATGAACCCAAACCATTTAACCCAAACCAAACATTGAGGTGGGTTTTTTCTTTTTTTTTCACTGGCCCAACTTTCCCTGAGATTTCAAAAACTACCCCGCCCTTTTTCCCCCTCCTCATCTTTCTTGTTTTTCTCTTTTGTCCTTTCTTTCTTCTTCTTCTCTTCCACCACCATCTTCTTCTTTTCCATTGTTACTGCAGCCTTTTTTTCATCATTTGTTTTCCTCTTTGTTTTACTGATATTTTCTTTTTCTTTTTTCTTTGTGCTTTAGATTTTTTTTCTTATCATTTTTTCTTTCATTTTTGTTGCTACTTTAGTTTTATTTTTCATCTTTTGTTTCTTTGTTTTCCTTTATTGTTACAACTTTTTCATCATTTCCTTCTTTTTTTGTTTTTTTTCTTTCTCTTCAAGCATTTTCTTTTTTTTCTGTATTCTTTCTTTTTCTTCAAACATTTTCTTTTTTTTCATCACATCGTTGTAGTTGTTGCCATTTCTCGTTGCATCGTCACAAGTTATACACATCACACAAGGTACGCTTTTATCCTTGGTTTTTTTTTTGTTGTGATTTGAAAGTAGAAGCAAAAAGGAAAAGTGAGGAAAAGAAAAAGAAGAAGACAAAAGAATAAAAGAGATGAAAATGGAAATTAAGAAATAAAAAAGATAAAAATAAAAAATAAAAAAGACAAAGATGTTTTTTGTTTTCTTCTTATTTTTCTAGCTTTTTTTACTTTTAAAATTCAAGAAGTTTTTTTTTTTTTTTTTTTTTTTTTTTTTTTTTTATATTTTTTTTTTTTTTTTTTAATTTTAAAATTTAAAAATTTTTTTTTTTTTTTTGTTCTTTTTTTTTTCCTTGAAGATTTTTCTTTTGTTATTGCTAATTCCAAAAGAAGAATTCTAGTTTTTGTTTCCTTTTCATTGCTTTGTTTTCCCCTTTTTATGTTTTTTTGAGAATAAGAAGATTTTTTGGGGCTTTTGCCCTATTTTCCCATTTTTTCTGTTTTCTAAATGCTAGAAGATTTTTTTTATAAATTATGTTTGTCCTAAGTTTTTTTTCCCCCGCCCCCTATTTTTCCATTCTTTTTGGTCCTGAAAATTACAAAAGATGAAGTTTGTTTTTCTATTTCCTTTATTTCTTATTTTCAAAAAATTTCCAATTTTTCTTTTTTTTTAAATCTAGTACATTATGTATGTTCATGCCCATGAGATTTTTTGGGGTTTGGTTTATACTTTTCAAATTTGCATATTAATGTGTATCATGTGTTTGATGTAGAGTTTGAATAATTATGAAATACCAATTTGTAACCAATGTCATTCAACTCCAATTGTATCACTATCGACTTTACACTCATCAACATGTTATTAAGGTAGTTACAACAATAAAAACTTATCAATGAACACATGACATGGTGCCTAATGAAAATAGGTTTAGAAAGGTGTATCTTGAGGTTAGAAAATAGTGTACATATATTATTTAAGTTTTTTTGGCATAAACAATGGCATGGAATTCATGTTTTTCCATTTTTTTTACATTTTAAATTTTTTTGATAGATGTGATACTTAGATTAGTACACACAAGTTTTGTCTTATGGAAATTGTAACCTCACATTTGTATTATGTTTACATGTTTTGAATGTGAACATTAAATTAATATTTTGTTCAAATTTTCCTTAAAAATAGTGCAGTGTTACATTATTGCATTATAAAAACTTTAAACACATAAAGTTCAATGTGAAATACTTGCGTAAAGGTCACAAAAGAAACAGTAGTTTTGTTACAATGATTTTGCAATACCCACATTTGAAGCATAAAATGTTGATTAGTTTTTTTGGATAGTTTTTGCAATACCCAAATGTTGAGCATAAAATATGCATGTTCAATGGAAAAAATGATGATGATAAAAAAGAATTTTAATTAAAAAAAACTAATTTTGATAAATGATAGAAGAAAATAATTTAGAACAAGAAAAAAAAATTAAAAGAGAAAAAGTAAAAGAAATTAGAAAAAATATTGGAAGGAGAAAAAAATAGAAACAAAATTCAAAAGAAACAAAAAGCTTGCATTTTGGTCACAAAATATGAAATAATTACTAAAGCGTATTATATTTGAAATGACATTGTTTTCATTTGTGAGTATTGTATTTTGTGATTGGATTTTTAACTATTTTAACTTTTAACAATAACTACCAAAATATGCAATACCTATCTATGGGTCACAAAAGTTGATCGAATGTGCAATACTTGCATTCAAGGTTATCATTTATTGACATCAAAAAGTCAAATGTGATCAAAATTGATAATTCATTTAGTGCAATACCTTCATATTTTGTAAATCATACATTGACAAACATTAACGTCATGTAAATGATAAGTAGGTAGGTGAGTGGGTTGGGTAGGTAAGTAAATAAGTATGTAGATAGGTATGTACACAATTTAAAAAGAAGTCAACTCAATAATGTAATTATGTCAATAAAATGGTTAGGTCAATAGGGTAGTTAAAAGTTTTGTTAAAAAAATTTGTTGAAAAAGTAGTCTTTAAGTTGATTCAAAAAAACATAAATTTTTTTTAAAAGATAAAAATCTAACCAAGAAAAAATAGAACTTTTGCCAACAACTAGAAGTTTAGCAATGAAAAGATGGAAGTTTTGCCAAAAGGTATAGGTTTAACCAATAACAACTAAATTTTTTTCCCATTTGCAGAGGCTTAACCAAGAAGATATAAAGGTTTTACTAAGAGGTAAAATTTAGCCCAAAAAATATACATGTTTTGCAAAAAGGTAAAGGTTTAGTCAAGAAGAATTCATAGTTTTTTCAAATGGTAGAGGTTTAGGAAAAAATATAAAAGTTTTGTTGAAAGGAAAAAATTTAACTAAGAAGAAGTTAAGATTTTGCCAAGAGATAAAAGTTTAATCAAGAACAAATAGGACTTTTGCCAACGTGTAATGGTTTAGCCATGAAGAGATGGAAGTTTTGTTAAAACTATAAGTTTAGCTTAAAAAAAGGTATAATTTTATAAGTTTAGTTAAGAAAATATATAGGTTTTGTTGAAAAGTAAAGGTTTTGTCAAAAGATAGACATTTAATTAAACAAGATATAGAGATTTTGCTCACATGTAAATGTTTAGCCATGAAGAGATGGAGGTTTAGCCAAGAGATTTAGGTTTAGTTATGAAAAAATAGAAGGTAGGTAGGTAAAGGGTTGGTAGGTGGAGCCAAGATGTAGGTCAATAATGTAGCTAGGTCAATAGGGTAGCTAGGGAACTAGGATGATTAAGTTGGAGGATAATATGGTCAGTGTTGGAAAACAAAGACCCAAAAAATAAAAAGAGTCAAAGTCACCAGCCCAGAAAGGTTGACTCTGGTACAATGTTGGGTTAACACAAGGTCAAGAATCAGATGAAAAAATGCAGCATATCCTATGGATAGAATGGCCAACTAGTGCACTAGTGGGTGACCTACTCATTTTTTTTCACCCCCCCCCCCTGTCAATCCTACTTATCAATTTATTAAG
>Ga0209611_10011168_pt1 | contig 13026 bp, 15 predicted proteins | sample S1TSphgellanicum_3_FD_187693 | JGI IMG/M metagenome (GOLD analysis project Ga0209611, IMG submission 187693) | Host-associated microbial communities from peat moss isolated from Minnesota, USA - S1T2_Fc - Sphagnum magellanicum MG (SPAdes) (version 2) | ecosystem: Host-associated > Plants > Peat... | reverse complement strand
TTGGAAAGCTCTCGACGAGAGCTACAACTCTGGTTAAGAGCTTGTCCCGATCCGAGTTCGGGGCGAGGAGCTATGGCCGTCCAAAGTCCTGGGACTCCAACCTGGGACAGTTTCGGGACTCCAACTTGGGAGTCCCGGGAAAAAGAGCCATTTGGATGTAGCCTCGGCGGAGAGCTGCAGAGTATACTATATGGGGAAGGTAGTGGCTTCCCCCGAGTCCGGGCCGTGGTGAGTCGAGTAGTCCAAGTTGCCCGTGGCTTGTCCCAACACCCAAGGGTGTTCCTAAATGCTAACTAACCCTCTTGTGGTTGGTTTTGGATGCAGATTGAAACTTGATCTTCTAGTCCATCTTCCTAGTCTAATCCCGGGACTTCTAGCACGCCCCTCTACCCCTCTTTAGTGCTAGAAGTCGGGAACGCCCCTCAAGTCCCAACTTTCCGCAACTCAACATAGTTGGACCCTCAAGTGGGTTCAACCCGAGACTTGGGAGTGCGTCAAGGAAGCATAGTGTATGATTGATATTGCTCAATGATTATTGAAAAACGTGGAACGGCACGCGAGAGCGTGTGCTATTGAAACATAGTGAACTCATTAGACCCAATTAATGATAGATGTTGCGTGACATGTTGAATGACACCGCATTGCGTGCGTAGAGGATCAACTTTAGGCTGGACAACACATGGCCCTGCGAGATTTGTGGTACCCCTTGGCCGACTTGCAAATAGACTAACAAATGTTCTGACGCTAAATAAACAATGCAACCATTGTGGTTCTCGCTTTTGGATCGAAAAACGCATGGGGGGCTTTCTTCAAAGACCACACTATAGTAAATGTTGTGCCTTAAGGAAAATTCTTTTGCCTCCTATTCACACCCTGCCAAAGTACATGGAGATGTTATAAGATCGACAAAATGCCGAATTGCGTAAACATCTCCATTTGTACAATGTTGCATTCGCATTTACATCCACAAAGGTCCAGAGTGTGGGCTTCGAATTCAAACCAGGAGTGCATACCTACAAAGTGCAAAGAGGATTCTACCATTTGATTGTTGGTATGGAACCCGCAGAAGGGCAATTGCCACACTTTCTTCAGGCTTATGTGCATGATGGGGCAAATGAAGGTTCGAATTGGCAAATGCAGAACCCCAATCCAAGCTCAGCGCATTTGACGACACTTTGCATGATCCTCAGGCGTGTCAATCCTTATGTAAATGTCTTCGTTCATGCAGTTGACCGTCTCCCTACAAACCTTGCAGAGGAGGTCCACATCTGCATTACAATTAGCTGTACCTCGTGAAACGGAATTGTCCGTTGCTACAATGTCCCTACGACAAATGAGGTTGCAATGATAATTCCTGGCGAACCGAGAGAGGTTGGAGATTGCAATGTCATTGTATAGCGGCGATATGGAGGTGGTTTACAGTAGATGAACGAGTTAACACCTTTTTACAATCCTTTACAATACCCGTTGCTTTTCCTCGTCGGGGAGGATGGAAGGTCTAAAAATTTGTGGCTACAAAACAATCAGGACGGAGCACACACAAGGGTCTCAATGGCGACTTATTACACACAAAGAGTGCACTTTAGCGGTGATGTCGCAACCCCACTTTGAGGGAAATGTGAGGTCACCACTCACACTCCCGAAAATGGGACTTGGGAGTCCTCCAAGACTCCCAAAAACTCAGAGCACAATTGCAGGGGTCAAAACACCTTGCATTGAGGCGTTCTTTATATCATTGGAAAGGTCTTGAAGTGTAAATGTCCAAAATGGCCTCATATGAGCCATTTGAACATTTATAACACAAGTTATGGTCGAAAGAAGGGCCAGGAGTCAAATTGGCAATTTGACTCCCGACCACTAAAAGTTGGGAATCGACCCGATCCCAGTGCGTGTAGGTGGATTGCAACACACCCTTGGAAAGCTCTCAAGGAGAGCTACAACTTTGATTTAGACCTCATCCTGATTCGAGTTTGGGGCGAGAAGTTATGAACGCTCAAAGTCCCGGGAGTCCAAACCGGGACAGTTTCGGTACTCCACTTTGGGAGTCCCGGGAAAAAGAGCCATTTGGATGCAAGTGCGGTGGAGAGTTGCAAAGAATACTATATGGGGAAGGTGGTGGCTTCCCCCGAGTTCGGGCCGTGGCGAGTCAAGTGAGTCCAAGGTTGCCCGTGGCTTGTCCCAACACTGAAAATGTGCAGAATGAGTTCTAGCCAACTTGTTGGTTGGATTTGGATGCAGGACCGAATAACTAAGTAGCTTGTCCCTCTTCCTAGTCTAACCTCGAAGCTTTCAACATGCCCCTCTTACCCCCTTTAGTGCTGGAAGCTGGGAACGTGCTTCGAGTCCCCCATATTTTCGCAACTTGAGTGATCCAGCCCCAACTTGGGCTAACTAGGGACTTAGGAACGCGTTATGCGAACCCTCCACTCTGCATCTTGGTGGTTGCCTTTTTCAGCCTATCGTCGATGTTGCTACTAAGACAAAACATAACATTTTTAACTTTTTGGTGCTATACCAAGCTTTACTTCGTGTGGGACTCTATTAAGGCTGGCAGATATGGTCGAACATGATGTTCGATTAGATCCTGTGCAAGTGGGTCAGCAAATTGTTCTCCCAACTTCATTTCGCGATTATCCACATTTAATGGTGCAAGTGTATCAAGATGCGATGGCTATTGAATGAAGCAAAGGAATTCCGAATGTCTTTTTCACATTCATTTGTAACTTGAATTGGTAGGAAATAAAGGCGGAGCTCGAGCCCAACCAAACAATTTCTAACCGTCCAGATTTGGTTGTTCGCATATTTTAGATGAAGGTGAAAGCCCTTCTTAAAGGAGTGGCAAAAATTGGATGGTTCTCCAAAGTTATTGGGAACATTTGGGTAAGGGAATACTAAAAACGAGGCCTACCTCACATCCATTTGCTCCTTATCTTTCCTCCATAGCACACAACCAAAGACATAAATCGCTTGGTGGTGGCGGAGCTTCTTCTTCCAGAGAACACACCTCTTTTTGAAACGTTCACAAAATGTTTGTTGCACGGACCGTGCAGCCAAGAATACCCCAACGCACCCTGCATGGTCAACAGTGTATACAAGAAACGTTATCTGCGAGCTTTCTCCGAGGAGACAACATAAGGCGAAGATGGTTACCTTGTCTACTGTCGGTGAAATGATGGTTGAATGTTTCAAAAGATTCCATATGGCTTTGCATACGACAACCGATGGGTGGTGCCCCACAAGCCCTACATTACCAAGATGTTTGATGCACATATTAATGTTAAGGTGTCCACCGGTATTCGGAGTGTCAAATACCTTTTAAAATATGTTTACAAAGGTCTTGACCGTGTTGCAACAGTGATCGCCAGTCTAACAAATGAAATTCAACAATACATTGATGCCCGATATATGAGCGTTGCTGAAGGGGTCGATTCCTTACTTTCATTCAAAAAGCATATGGAATGGCCACCTGTCACTCGATTAGTTGTTCATTTGCCAGGACAACATAATGTCATTTTTAACGAAAATGAAAATTTGGCCGTTGTTCAAGGTTGTTCAAGTTGTTGCTCGCCAGAGAACCACCTTGACCACCTACTTTGCATATAACGTTCAAATGTGGATGGGTGGAACGTGGTGCATGCGGACTTCCCTGTTGATCATGTTTGGAAAATTCGAGAAAAAGTTTGGTCGGCCCAACAACGAGGAGAAAAAGTTGTTGGGTGAATGTATTTCGTACATCCCGCCGTTGGTGAACGCTTTTTCCTCCATCTCCTACTTACTGTCATACCGGGTGTGACCTCTTTTGAACATCTTCAGACTGTTGATGACACAGAGCATCTAACGTTTCAAATTGCTTGCGGAGCATTGGGATTATTGCAAGACGACACATAATGGGACACATGCATGCGGGAAACATGTATCAATCAAGACGCAAAAAGGTTAAGGAATCTTTTTGTGACTCTTTTACTGTTTTTTTTTCCTTTGAATCCGGAAGTGTTATGGGAAAGATATCGAGATGATATGTCGCATGATATGCGACATTGACGCATCACAAATGGAGGCACTGCCGAGGATGCCTACAACGACAATTTACTATTCTTTGAGGCCAAATTAACGTTGACGAACAAAGGCTTGCATGACTTTCTAGAAATGTTGCTTGTTTTTCCACCTGTAGAAATGTTGCCTGTCAATCTTCAATTGGTTGTGGCGTTTGGCTACAATAGAGATGTGCTCCATGGCTATGTCGACCAGAACTTCCCGTGGCTCACCATTTGCCAGGAAATAGTTATCACTGCAGTGTTCAACGTAGTAGCCTAAGTGACGCGCTCCCAAGTTCCAGGTTAGACCCAAGATGGGTTTAAATTACTTAAGTAGCGGAATTGTGAAGAACTCGGGGCATGCTCCCAGCTTTTAACACTAGAAGGGGTAAAGGGGCGTGTTGAAGCTCTAGGATGGGACTAAGAAGAGTGACAAGTTTTAGTTACTTATTCGAACCTGCATCAAACCAACCAACAAGTTGGTTAGTTCACTTTCTAGAGCACCTTTAGTGTTAGGACAAGCCACGGGCAACTCTAGACTCACAAGACTCACCACGGCCCAAATTCAGGGGAAGCCACCACCTTCCCCACATAGTATTCTCTGCGTCTCTTTGCGGCACCTACATTTGAATGGCTTTTTGTCCCAGGACTCCCAAGGAGGAGTCCTGAAATTGTCCCAATTCAGATTCTTGAGAGCTTGTGAGGTCATAACTCTTTGCTCAGACCTTCGATTAGGATGGGGTCTAAAGCAAACTTGTAGCTCTCCTCGAGAGTTTTCTAATGGTGTATCGCACTCCCCCCATACACATTTGGGTCGGGTCGATTCCTAACTTTTAGTGGTTGGGAGTCAAATTGTCAATTTGACTCCCGACCTTTCTTTTTGCCATAACGTGTGCTGCAGATGTCCAAATGGCCCATGCAAGCCCATTTTCGACATTTACACTTCGATAGCTTTCCAATGATATAAATAACACCCCAATGTGAGGTGTTTGGCCCCTGCAATCGAACCCTAAAGTTCTGGGAGTCCCAGAGGACTCCCAAGTCCCAATTTTGGGAGTGTGAATTTCATCCTCACACTCTCTCAAAGTAGAGTTATGACACCAAGGCAAAGGCGTAGTATTTTTCCTAGATGGTCTAGGTGGGTCATGCAAAACCTTTGTATATAGTGTGTTATTGGCATTGGTTCGACGGGACGGACATGTTACCATTAGGGTCGCTTCTTTCGGCATAGTAGCTTTCCCATTGGAAGGTGGACGAAACTCACATTCAATTTTCAAGATCCCAATTGCCATTGGTAGGGATTTAATGTGCTTGACACTTGTGTAAAACAATTATGTTGAGCTGCTCCAAGAAGCAAAACTGATCATTTGGGATGAGGCTTCAACATAACACTGACATTGTGCTGAGGCGATAGGCCGAACTTTACGTGACATCATGCAACGCCTGGATTTGCCCTTTGGCGGTAAAGTGGTTATCTTCGGGGTGATTTCTAATAATGTCCGCTAGTGGTATTTAGAGGCTTTTGAGTAACAATCATTTTTGTGGCCCTCTCATGTTCGATTTTGTGGCATGAAGTGCACGTCTTGACTCTCACAAGAAAATGAGATTGCATGCCAATCCCCTCTCTAGGCCATATGCTGAGTACTTTCTGAGAGTCGGCAATGGCGAAGAGTCTTCCATCATTGATCATTTTCCACTAGAAGCTTACGCGGAACCTTTAGTCGGAGTCAAGATCACTTTATACTTGAAAATCCATCAAGCGCCATTTTTAGATACCCTCATCCATGCTGTTTTCCTAGCCTTGGCAATCAATTACTCAAACCAAGGATACATGGACGATCGAGCTATTTTGACAACAAAAAATAAAATCATGAATTCTCTCAACATTCAGATTGTCGAGGCTATGCCCGAGTGAGAGCACGTATTTTTGTTGGCAAACTCAGTGGAAACGGGGGACGACCAAGTTTTGGCGATTGGCATGAAATTTTTCAACACCATTACTTTAGCAGGTATGCCACCACATTGCCTGGCCTTCAAAGTTGGCGTCCCTATTATGTTACTGAGAAATCTTGATGCGGCCTTGGGACTTTGTAACGAGACCCGTCTAATCATTTGGCGCCTAGCACGTAGATTGATTGTCACGGATCATTGGTGGCGCACATGCGAGGAATATTGTCAACATACTGCGCATCACCATGATAACAAACCGTTCGAAGTGGCCATTCACCCTACAAAGGCGCCAGTTCCCTTTACAATTGGTATTCGTTATGACCATTAACGAGGCGCAAGGTTAGACCATGAAAATAGTTGGCATTTACTTGCTTGAACCTATTTTCACCCACAGCCAATTGTATGTAGCTCTGTCACAAGTTATGCGTGTGAATGACGTCTCTGTTTTTTGCCCAAATGGCAGGACAATGACCAATGTTGTTTATATGGAATTGTTGCAATGATCTTTCTTCTCTATCTATTGCCTGCTTTTCTTTCTCGATGGGTCAGAATTCCCACATCCAAATCACGAGTTGAAATTCCTTGCATTGGATGCAAAAATGGTTGCAATGAAAGCTACGTTCATGATGTGCAGTTGTTGAAAACAGAATGCTTCCAAAATTCTTACTGTCCCAACTTTGAACTGTTAACTAAACAATTCTCAAGGTCCTGTCAATCCTTTCTCTTGATCATTTTGCTTGCAAAATGGGTTTAGATACTTGTTGTTTCTATAAAAGATCATATAACTAGAACACCCTGCCCTTTTTTACGATAGTACACTAGAATGGGGGAAAGAAAAGTGTAGTTGGCAACTCATATCTCACATTACTCTCCCTCCCACAACTCTCATCACAAAACTGTGGTGCACTGAAACCCTTATTGATATTAGTATTGATATCAATGTTACACTGGTTTCAACCTCCAGTGGAGAAGTTATTGAGTATTGAACAAAACTTTCACTGAAAATTCATTTAAATCAAAACCAAAATTTATAAGAGATTTGGCCACACTCTTACTTGGTATTGGTGTTGGAAAGCCCTTGACGAGTAGGATTTAATGAAGGTGGTTTGAAATTTCCAGTAGTTTTTGTCATTGGAAATTCAATTAAATTACAAAAAATGGTTTTGGAAGGAAAATTTATTTGGGTAACCAATTCACACTTGGGACACTGACACATGCTACACTTATTATATGCTATGGACAGATCATGGATGTGATAATCACAGTGGGTAGCACTGTGATTTCCTAACTGAACTTGATTGATATTCCTGCCTTGACACAGGTACTAATCTCCCCTCTTGCAGGCTCTATAATCTAATAAGCTATTCTATTTGTACAGGATTTATAACAGATCTACCTGGTTTTACAGCTCTTATTCTCAGTCACATTTCTGTAGTAGTATATACTATGGACAGATCATGGCTGTGCTAATCACAGTGGGTACCCAGTCTCATTATTTGTAGTTGCGTATGGATCTCCAGAGAAGGTGTTATGGTGTTCCGAAAAATCTGCCATGTTTTTGGTGCCATAACAGCCTTTTGTGCTGGTGCAGGAAAGACTTTCACTCAGCCAACCACTCATCCTCGTACTCTTCCATCATCTGTATCTCCAAATAATCCAAATAAGCCTCAAAGAACATTGCTTCATCTTCCCGCATCCAGGTTTCTTCCAGCTCATCAGATACCTGTATCTCCATCTGGGTTTCTTCCAGCTCATTAGGTACCTGTATCTCCTCTGTTGACCATGCTGTAACTGACAAATTGAGGGTAATCTGTTTGCCTTCATTTGTTCCTTGACTGTTTGCCATGCGTGGATCCTCAGGAGCAGGCTCAGTGATGACAGGATATGACTCTGGGGTGTAGTCTGATGACAATCCTGGCAACTCAAACTCCAAAAAGCTTGCTTCAAAATTTGCATCCCCTCCTTGGCTTGTTGAAATATTCCCAGTGATGACCGGAGTGTGGTCTGATGACACTCCTGGCAACTCAGACACCAAAAAGTTTGCTTCCAAATTTGCATCCCCTCTTTGACTTGTTGAAATATTTTCATTGCCATCAGTCCCATGACATGCTGCATCCAGTCTTTTGAACAATTCTTTCATCTGCCCCAAGTTCTGCTGGGATTTCTTGTAGTTGTCACACAGCTGGCACAGAATATCCATGAAACTGCTAGTACAATGTGACGACATGCAAAAGGAACAAACAAGTGAACATGAGTTGCAGTGTCCAGCTTCAATTGGTCCAATGACACAAAAACATCCATGAAAGGACAACACATTAATGCTTGTTGACAAGCCATCTAGAACTTGTGCAATCTTGTCAAGCTCCATGGTCGCCCACTTCTTGACTTGCACTTTCAGTGTCCAGCTCAGGCGAAGACAGGCTGAGCTGTAAGAGGTCCCAGGCTAACATGGAGTAGAATATCCCATGACTGAGAAAGGATTTCAATGCACACTTGCAACAAGGCCATGAATCCTAGCAGACAGATACTTCACATCCAAGCACATCTTCTATTTGTCAAAGAAAAACCTAAATCAGTACAACAAGAGTGCAGCTGTAACCTGTGATAGGCAACCACAAGTATTAGAGGATAACCTCCAGTAGGCATGACAGCGCCACTGCCATCATTCTCCACTGATTTTGTCATGTCCCAACAAGGGGTGTAGATATATAGGTAGTAAATCTGTTCAAAATACCAGGCTAACAAAGGTAGAAAAATCTGCATATAAAGCTTGTTGCAAAGTTTGGAAGTGTTAAGAAAAACTCAGCAATCAAGAGGCCTACCTAACGAAAATTGAAGCTGTACAAGAGTGCTCTGGACAGCAGTCTAGTACACAACCTTCATAGTTTAGTGAACTAATGGTCTTCAACTTGGGCAAGAAGTAGAGCAGAGCATAGAAGCTTCTTAAGGTGCATTATTTAAGAGCTCAGGAAATAAAATTGAAAATCCAGCCAGTCTTATCTATCCATTTGCTTGCCAATCACAGAGTGTAACAGACAGACAGAACCATCTTAAGGTAAGACTCTGGACTGCCACGGATTGAACATTTTCAATCAGGTCTTCACAAACAACGGAAGTACAATAACTCTCATGAGTATCAGAAATCTCCATACTCAATATTAAGGACACCAGAACCAGACCAAAAACCTTTCCTTTTTAGGTCAAGAAAAAAACTCCCATATAAGGACTGAAGAAGCAGGAAAAGGAAAAACATAGAAGCGAAGAAGTAGAACAAAAAGAACACGCCTGATAGTAACTTATCTATTACTTACTTACTGACTTCACAAGCTCCCTACAGGGGGTATAGGCCAGTGTAACCACTAGCCTGCGTACTGAGTTTCTGTCACAAGTTTGGAAGCAACATGAAGACTCGACCATGCTACCTGCTAGCACCCTACACCCACACAAGGCAAAACACAGAGAAAACAGATGGAAAAAGAAGAAAACAGCAGGCACATTAGGAATAAAGAACAGAACATAACAGATAAAAGGGAGAAGAAGAATGAAGACAAAGTGGGCATAAAAAAAAACTCTAATATGAAGTCATTTGGAAAACTCTGAAAGAAAGTTTGTCAAAATTCCAAAAAGAAAGTTCTCCTTATCAAGCAAACAACTAGAGCTCTTTAGAATAATCTTCAAAAGGTAGCCTTTATTCTTCATAAGGACAATAAGACTGATCATCTTGAAATGAAGCAAACTTTAAGCTTAACAGAAGCAATGGACATATAATCTTTGACTAGGCTCAGTCTCTACTGCAAAATGCCCACAACAATTATACAATAATCTGACTCTTGAGTTTCTATAGCCTTTCCAGAAGCCACCAGAAAACTCATCACTAGATTGCTAGCACTCAAGAAGCATAGCTGATTGAAAAGTCATTAGTATCCTCATTCAAGCTGCAACAAGCTTCTGACGATGATGTTCATTTTGTTTTTAGCTTGTCCCTGTACAAGCAAGCATCCAAGCCTAAGGCAAGGAGAGGCCTAAATAGAGTACCCTCTATTTAATGTGCCCTTCCTGCACCCTGGGCATATCCTTCAAGCATACTACTGGTGACTACTTGGACAAGCACATCTGCTTGTGACACTGGAAATCATATCCAGTTGTTTCAACACATATCCAGAGAAAACTCTAAATAATGCTATGAAGGTCCCCCCATTTTGTCAGTTCCGGTCATACCAGAACAAAGACCCCAAGAAATGAGAAGTCAGAGTGTTGTGAGTGACACTCACAAAGTTTCAAACCATTACCTTCATCATGAATCGCAACAACTAACTGCTATTACTCCCCACTGACTTGATCAGCTCTCAACAGAGCTTGTAGTCATGTGTGTAATTAGTCTGCTCAAATTTTCAGAAAAAAATTATACAAAAATCTGAGTACTTTCCAGAAGCAAGTTATCATATCACTAGCACTCCAGAGGCATAGATAAAGAGAAAAGTCAATAGTATCCTCATTCAAGCTCCAACAAGCTTGTGACCGTAAGCTTCATTCCAATTTAGAAAAAAGTGGCAATTAACAGGAATGTATATACATGATATATTAACAGGGAAGCTTAGAGTTGATTCTAGCTCAGGACTTGACCTAATTACCACATAAGCCATCTCTCACCAAAGTTGCCTTTCTTTAAGGTTTGTGACTCCCAAACAGAAAGATTCATGGTGTCATTTTTACACTTACTGCAATCAGCCCAGTTCCAATCATGTTCATGGCAATGAAACATGCACATACATCAAAAGAACTAAACAGAGGGTGTAATCAATCAACCTGGAATATTCATATGTGTTAGGTATTCAATACTTTGGGGAGGTAAGAAGCAACGAGAAGGATAACTTACCTTGCAGCAAGCGTTGCACTCTCATCCGGGGTTCCACCCCTATCAGGCATGGTGAAATATACGATGAGCAGGTTTAACAGCAACCTTTGCAATCTTTGAAGCCCTCTTCCCAGCCTTGAGCAGACCTCAGTTGATCTGCGATCAACACAAAAATTTCTCAGACAGAGCTCATAAAGTTGCAAAATTCCACATACACAAGCAGTTCAGTCCAACTTGCAACTGTAGAACTGATGGGAGAGTAAGTTTCTGATAGGAAGTACTCGTCCATCTACTGAATCTTCTTCTTCTTCTCCTACTTCTTCGTAATGACTCTTAGTACTGCTGCTTGACAAGAAGACATTTCTCCCTTTCCTATTTCGAGATTGTAAGTTCACAACCAGCAATTCTCTAACACAAATGTGCTGTTTTGCTCTCACCTTTCAATTCCTGCGATCGCAATGAAGAGAAAGGAGGCCCGTCCGCCTCCTCCTCCACGCGCACCGTTCTGTATTACTCTGCTTCTGCGTCTTCTTCCTCCTCTTCGGAACGTTTTCTTCTCCTTCCCTTCTTTTTCTTTTGTAAGGATCGACCGCGCCCCCCTCGTCGTCTTCTTCGACTACGCCTCGGCCCCTTCCCTCTACTTGTTTTTTTTTTACTCAGGTTCCTTTCTTTATGACTTCAACGGACAGGATCTTCTATCTGTTTCCGAATCCGACAGTTCTCATCCCCTCCTGTTCTTCTTCTTCTTTGTCGTCGTCCGTCGTCAATACTTCTCACTTAGAGGGCACTTCCTCTTCAAAAATGGAACCTGTCATCCTTTGCGGCTGGAAAAATAGACATTGAACGTGCCCTCTACATTTGGATTGGGCATTTTCGGTTTCCTGTATTTTCCCCGATATCTTCATCTTTCAAGATAAAGATATCTTTGAAGTTAAAGGTCAAGAAAATTAATGAACGTAAAATTGCACCACCACTTGGACCAATCTGAACCATTGAATGATTAAATCTAGAATCGGACAGTTAGATTGGAGAGATCGCAATCTAGGCGCTAAAAAATTTAATTTAAATAATAATTTTCATCCTGAAAGTTGTTTTACCAAATAAATCCTGACAATCAAATTTCGTAACTTCAAGAGTACATTTTTGGGAATTCACTCGACCATCGATTTTGGTCCATCGCAACCATCCGTCCGTCCGTCCTACCTAGGTTGTTGTTCATCCTGTCATGCGGCTACATTTGGGCAGTACATACATGTCAGGGTTTGGTTTATTTATTTATTTAATTTTTGATAAAGTTTTGTGGTTTCGAAAGTTTGGCAATATTTTCCAAATGTTTAGAAAAAAATTCGAATTTGCACTGGAAAAGGAAATATATATACATATATATATCCAAAGTTTATTCGGTAACCAGAGTGCCAAGTTTCTCCCCCAGAAAATACACCGGTCCGTGTAGTTGGCAGGGGTTCAAAGTTTCAGACAATTGCAAATCTCTGGAGAAAAAATATAGCTGGTTCGTTATCCCTTGGGTTTTGTGGAAATCAAATCGAATTAGATTGCGGAACATGCACTAGCCTAATAATACCCCCCCCCCCCCCACACCCAAAATCAAATTTGTTGTGCAGTTCTATAGGGGGGCGAAAACAGAAGCTTGTGTACATACCACCCACGGCACAAAAAGACAAGGCCGGACATAGTGCCAGACAGAGCTCGTTAACGTGTTTAGACAAGCCCAGACAAAGCCCATATAAGTTTTTTGACTTATAGGTCCGTGTCCGCACATGCTGCTGCTGTGATTTTCAATTTCTCTGCTCATGTCCTCAATCCCTTCTGTGTAAAGTAGTACTTTGGCAATATCCACATTATTTGTAGAAATGTTGAAATTTTCACAATTTTTTTTTTCAAACAAAGTTTCATTTAACAAAAGAGAATTTTAAAAAAATTCTTGAACATTTTTATTTCGTTCTTTGAGATAAAATCTTGAAAATTTATGAATTATTCCAGAGAGGCGTCTTTAAGCTGGCCCCTTTACTACGGTATCTTATATATAAATTCACTACGTCACTGATGGAGCTCGGGTTTCAGGCCGACCGGGCCCGGCGCTAATCGGAGGGCGGAATTTCCTGTTCCCAGTCTGTGGGCAAAGCTATTGGAGGAAATTAGGTTACGATATTCTAGCGCGGAACGGAG
>Ga0209611_10011167_pt1 | contig 13028 bp, 8 predicted proteins | sample S1TSphgellanicum_3_FD_187693 | JGI IMG/M metagenome (GOLD analysis project Ga0209611, IMG submission 187693) | Host-associated microbial communities from peat moss isolated from Minnesota, USA - S1T2_Fc - Sphagnum magellanicum MG (SPAdes) (version 2) | ecosystem: Host-associated > Plants > Peat... | reverse complement strand
ATCACATTAATTTAGTGGGGAATTACACGATAGTTAATGAACTAAAAAATCAATATGAAAAATAAAATTTCTAATTTTTATTCAATTTTCATGCTATAAATAAATAAATTGAAATCCACCCAAAAATGATTATGATATGGACTTATGAAGATATGATTCATTTTAGGCCATTCAAAAGTCCATAATTTTTTTGGTTAAATTTTTTCTAACAATTATTTTGCACATATGTTTTTTTGTTTTAACATATCATATATTGATTCCATATAATATATCCCAAATAGAATTCATACAAAAAAAATACATACATATATATATAGGCACAAACAATAAACTAATCCATATTTTTCAATTTCAAAAGTCCATTACTATATGTTTGTTGTATATATGTTGTAATTTTTTTTATAGATATCTTCTTCTTCAAGTTGACAATCCAAATCTAGCCACAAATGTGATGTGGAAAAAATATTATTTTTGGGGTAAGATTTTCTTTGGGTGGTACCACTAGGAATGTCACACCTTGATTTTCCTGGACCCATGGAACTTTGAAAAGTCATAGGAAACATTTAAATAAGTATTTTCATAGATTTTTTTAATGAATACATTTATTAGGTTCCATAAAATTTTCAATTAAAAAATATTTAAAATATTGTGTATTTTGATGTTTCTAATCATTGCATTTAGAAAAAGTTTTAGGAATGTAATGTTAATTATTTTCCTTGAATTTTTTGGGTCAAAAACAAAAATTTGAAACATAATTTGGGAATTTTTTGGGGAATTTTTTCCTGAGGTAATTTGGAAGTCATTTTAGTTTTTTATTTATATTAGAAAATTAATTGAATAAACATAATTTAGTTATAAATTTCCAAAGTTAAGGCTATCAATTTTTGAAAGGGCCATTTTGATTAAGAATATTTTTTTAATTTTTTAAAAAAAAATTTAAGTTTCAAAAAAAACTTCAAGTCATATATTATTGCATTCAATTGGTAAACATGAGGGAAAAAAAAATTATATTTGTGAAAATATTTTAAATAGAAGGGCCCATGGAAATTATTTGGTTGTTTTCGGCTCCTTTTTCATTCCTTGAGGTGGTTTTTAGTGGTACCACCCAAGGATACTTTCACCCATTGTGCCATGTTAATAGCATGTAAATGCACATCACTATGCAAAACACTGGATTGTGACACAAAAAATGAGCCATCCTACCTTGCAACCACCCATATTTCTACTATATACAAGCACATGTGTTTCATATGCATCATTCTTTGGGTCCAAATTGTTTTCCAACCACTTTTTTCAATATAAACAATATAAAACATCCTTATCCTTTTTGTTTCTTCTACTAAGTGGTTTGTTTTAAAAGCTTTTATTCTATTGGTTGTGCTTCCATTTTGGCATATGGAATTTTTAGTGGAAAATAAAATAAAATTTCACTTATAGTAGGAGCGTAAACATTCCATGTGTACACTATCACATGACTTATGTGTTGGAATATTTTTATTTGTCAAAAAAATGCAATTATTTGATTAATGTGTTGGAACAATCAAAATATGTTAGAATTATTGTTCCAAGACTTCCATCAATAAAAAATGTTTAGTTTTTGAAAAGTTAATGTGTTCAAATAAGATTTCTTTTTTTGCCATGACATTATGGTGGATTTATTGAATGTTGAAACTTGATGGGATTTGTTACAAAGAATCAACATTCAAATAATCACTTTTAAGAAGTTCACGTAATGATTTGATTTGTTTATGAGATTTCATCTAGTGAAAGAAACACATGTTTTTTTAATGTTATTGTAGTGGTCATAGGTAAATTGCACTACAAGTCCCTTAAATTCCCTAAACTACAAAATCTTGTTGTTTGCTTATATAATCCTCTAACAATCTAATATGTGTAAAAAATATTTTTGTTATTGGGGGTTGTGACTGATTTTATCATAATAACTTTCAACCATTAGATTTTTTGATGTTATTCATGTCACATTCTATTGAAAGCATGATCCTACATGTGATGACATGTGTCAAGCTTTAAAAATGAAATCAATATGCCATTTAAATTTACTTTTCAGCTAGTTATTGATATATGTCCTCACAACAACTTCATTGAAACAAAATTGTTTATGTTCTTCATGGCTAATGTTGTAAAAATGAATTCTTGTTTTTTATGTTGTTTTCTTGTCATTCAAATACTTCAAAATACAAAAATAAAATAAAGTAAAATGATTATGCAAATAATTTGAACACATGTACATTATGATGTGGTTAATGTGTTAAAATATTTGCATTTGTTAAGGAATATTCAAATATCCCTTTGATGTGGCAACATCTTGGGACATGTCAAAAAATATTCAATCCATGTTAGGTAAGCATGTTAAAAAAGATTCCCCTACATATTCTACAAAATATTTTTCTTTATTTACACTCATGCTCAAATGTTCACCAAATAACATTCTTGTTAGATTGTAATGATGCTAAGGTGATGTTGGCTATAAAACCCAATGAAAAATTAAAGTTGGAGGGGGTGGGGGGGGGGTAATAATGTAGTCACATCATACTATTTTGCAAGATGCTTATGTTTGAATTTCAATCATGTCATTATTAAGAAGGAATTAAAAACATTTTTGCGTATTATGGTAAGCCAAAACATAAAGAAGTCAAATGTTAAAGAAATTATAACTTTTTGATTTCATATAATGTGATGTTAAAGTACATTTGTGTAAAAAATTATGTTATAATATATTGAAAAATCCAACTATACTCCAAAAGGGTAAATGCTCACTCACCCAAAAAGGGTGGATGAAAGTCCATTTTTACAGTTCAAATCTAGTGATTTTTCAAAAAAAAACATTTAAATAATGTTGAAGTTCACATTTTTCTCCATTTCCAAATTCATACCATCATAATTAATTATTTTAAAATTTTTTAAAAATATGGGCCTTGAAAAATCAATTTAGATATTGAAATGGACTTTACAAATTTGAAATTTTCGTTTGAAATCTTAAATTTTTTGAGAGACTTTTTCTTGCTTGATTTTTTCATCTTAAATGTTATGGTATTTCAATGCATGATGGTAAAAAGTTATAGGCTTAGTTTCCAATTCCACTAAAAGAGAAAAATCCATAATGATAATTTTTTGGGGTAGTTTGGATTGTGATTTGGATGTACCATCCTTTGTAAAGTCCACCTTTAATTCAACATTTATCCTTTTGGTAATTTTTTTTTTGGGTTTGAAAGATTAAAATGTAGGTTTCAATTTTTCATTTCACTTTTGCCAAGTTTTTCAAATAGATTTGAATACAATGCAACAAAACTTGACTCACTAAAAAAAAACTACCACTATGATTTCCAAGAAAGTCCACTATAGTGTGCTTTTACCCAAAAATGATTGAAATGCTTTTTAATCTTTATGAAAATTTCAATTTCTATTAAATATTAAGGTTTATCAACCGTGTGAAAAGTTTGATCATTATCATATCACATTTTTTTTAGGACATTGACCATAAATACATGTGAACATCAAAATATAAAGCCCAAACACCAAAAATGAAACCCAAAATTAAATGCAACACATTTTGGGAGGTGTATACTATAATGCTTGTCACTAAAGTGCCCAAATTGGTCACCCTATAATGGGCTTCCACCCAATTGCACATGGGGTCATCACAAAGGCAATGGATATCACATGGCAACATTTGTACCAATTGGCACATTGGATGTGTTAGTGTGGGAAATGCTTATACAATCCACATCATTACATTTGGATGTTTGAAATGTATGTTACAATTATATAACAATCAAAACACAAAGTCAATGCACGTTGACCAAAATAAGTTGACAAAAATATTGATTAAAATACTTCATACCTAAGTCAACTTCCCTAAAAATCATCTGCAATTAGTCATTTTCCAATGTGGAATTTGATATTAAAAAATGACCATATTTTTCACAAAAAGTTGTAGCCTAGTTGCAATGTAATAGATATGGACACATAATTATAGATTAGGGTGGTATTTGTAAACACTATTTGTCATAGCGCATTTCAATTTACTTATAATAAAATTGATGGTATGCATTTCACAAAATAACATGCCGTTCACCTTTGAAGACCTTGTTGTGAGTTAACACATAAGTCCATTGCAATAGATAATAAAGTTCATGATGTTAATTTGGGAATTGATTTCACCTTAATCCTCAAAGAACTTATTGTGGGTTAACACACAAATATGTCTTTTTATTAAAAAATACATGGTATTCATTTTTGAAAAAGCAAAGTCTTGGGCTCAACCCTTGAAGACCTTGCAACTTAGCACACTTGAATCCATTCCAATCTACTAATTACAAATTTGTGCATTTATTTGGGAAAATAGCTTGGGCTTGACCCTCTATGATCTTGATGTGGGTAGCACTAGTGTTAGGCATGTATTGGCTTTTGAACATACCACCCAACATCCACATTTGATGAGATTAGATGCATGAAATGGGGATGCTATCAATAATCCAAGAAGTCAGTTATGAAAATCTTGGTAACTTTACTAACTTCATGTTGAAAATATAATGAATGAACTTTTAATTACACCATACAAGATTTCAAAAGGTTGCAATGAAGTTGAGAGATCAAGAAGATGTTTTAAAAGTTTTTGGTTAGTGAAACCATGAAAATATCATTTGGAGTTTCTCTTTCTTCTGTTATGGTGATACTTTTGTAAGATAATTAGTGGAAAACAAACTTGAATTTTTGGATTCGTTGAATTATTTAGTTTGTTAGGCAACAAAGGATAGTAATGAATCAACACCCACCAATGCACTATTTTCAATGGATGTTGGCTTTGGCATAGGTAGGAAACTTTTTTTCATTGGGTCCCTATCACACAACTAACATGCCTAAGTTAGCATAGTTCTTCCATTTGATGTTGCACCTCCTTTAAAAAACAATTTTTTACCTTTCTTACTTCATTTACCTACTAGCCTCCTTCTTGCCCATACCTAGCAACTAACAAACCAACTACCACAACATACACATTAATTACCTACCTACCTACCTAAAAAGTCTACTTCCACATACTTGCACCAATTTGTCTACTCACCAATTAGGGCCACATGATGTTTTGTCATGGCAAACTCAAAGTACCATGGTTGGTTTCCTTCAATCTCCATTGAATCAACATTTGCTTCAAACATGTCAACAACGTTTTTTAGTGTGTTTTCATCATCAGCATTTTTATCCTCTTTTCTTCAATTTTGCTTCAAGTCTTTATTGATCCTTTTCTTATAGTCTTGAGTCAAATGTCCCGACTTTTCACAATCATAACATGTACCTAATATTTTTTCGTAATGTTACCTTTTTAATCCTAGTTGTTGTTTTGTTTAAGAACAAGTCTTGCTACAATGATTTTTGTTCACCATTTGCTTGAACTTCATTCATTCAATGCTTCACTTGCTATCTCTTAGCTCCATGTAATAGGACTCTTGCAACAATTTTTGCACAAGCTTATTAAAATTTGGCAACCCATCTTGAACTAAAATTGCCTACACAACACCTTTGTAGTGTTTTGGAAAAATGTCATCTTCATTAATGGTTTCACATATTTCAACTAGTTGGATTGTAAGGTCCTTTATCGCTAACATCTAAAATTGTTCATACTTGACCCATCTTCCATTTAAAGATATTGTAGCTTATGAAACATCAAGCTTTTAAGAGTGGTCTTAGTTTTGTAGATATATAAGCTTTGTCACAACATTCACTAAATCCTCTTAGTCTTGAATGTAAGAAATTATCCCATCCCTAATAACTAGGGTGATGACAATTAGGGCTTGCATCCTAGCTTGTTCTAACATTCCATAACTATTTGTCATTGTTCAAGCAGTGTCAATTGGGCATACTAGGTGCTAGAGGATCTCCCTCAACAAGATTTTGTTGATTTTGAATCTTTGGAAATTACATATTGATTGTTTTTGCAATCTTGCTACTTTTGCTCAATTAATCTCACCATAGCTTCTCATTTTGACAACTTTAGACATTGGGATTACTCTAGATTATAACTCCTCTAAATTGATTTGGTCACCAATCACATTGAAACTTCATGAACTCATTCTAAGTCTATGGTAATTCACACTAGCTTTCACAAGTGTACAAACACTAATACGAGTGCTTGGATACCATGTTCAAATAAAAACCTTAATGCTTGAATAAGTGTATCGAACAATATGTCAGTTATAATACATGAACAATTTGTTTATATCCTTTCATTCGAGTAATTTCTGATACCTAATTTGCTACTATGATCAATCTCTAAAATAAAGGTAGCCAATAGTCATTTTCTAGATGAATGATGTGTGTAACAATAATTTATTAATGGGTCATTATTCAGCCCTTTTCTATGAGGATACAATTAATAGTTTGGATTAGCTATACCATTGGAGTACTAATAACTATGTTTCACATTGCCTTCACAAATGCAACAAAAACTCAACATGCAATTAAAAAGGAAAAAAACTGAAATTCTGGTGACCACAAAACCTGAAAATCACTATTTTAACCTTAATTTTTAAAAATGATAACTGGAAAATTTTTGCCTAGGAAAACACCCCTGCCATCCTGCAGGAAGCATCCATTTTTTTTTATTAGTGAAAATTCGCCAAAAAGAGAAATTACAAATAAAAATTCAAAAGAAAAGTTATTTTGGAAGGTTTTGATAGCCAAAAGTGAGGGGGAAAATAGCAAAAATTGTCATATTTCTACATTTGGTCTTTGATGTGTAGTGATATACATATATCTTTCTAGGGATGATTTAGGCTACATATTCCTAAAAAAGCACTAGTAGGGAGTAATGGCAGCTTATCACTGCCACCATTCATGATGAATGTGATGGTTACAACTGCACTCATTTTTCTTGTGTTTGTTTGTTGCGGTTATGCTGGAACTAACACAATAGTCATATTAAAAGCAAAACGTTGTGGAGTTTTCTCTGCAATCTCATAGATAGTTTTACCAGTGGGTGGGCACACATAAGTATTGGGAGAAAACAAAGTCAGTGGGTAGTCATGGGAGCTTGTCACACTTGTGAGCAACTCTCATAAGATTAGGACTGCATGTTGTCATGTTACCTTCAAAGTGGTACTATTGTGGAGATATCTCTGCAATCTCATAGTGATGATGCAAATGAGAATCCTGCACAGGGATGGAACACAAAGCAGATATAGAAAGATTCTCTTGGTGAAACAGCTTATGAGGAAAATACAAAAGCATTGGAAGGTAAAAATGGACCATTGCAAAGAGGAAATAACAAATGTTATTGCCACAATTGTCTTACTTACACAGAATGAATACAGAATGACAAAATGAGGCATAATCTTCAAATTCTCACAGGACTTTTAAACATTTGGATGTTCAGCACAAGGGTTTCTCTTTCTACATTTCAGCACACTTGCAATATGCACATCACACGATGAAAGTCACGGTGGGGCATATCTGTCCTCATGATGAGTTGGTAGGACACTCCAAATGTCATGGGGTCCTTGACAACGTTTACTTAGAGACCATTCCAAAGATGCAACTGAGTCCTTCACTCAAGTCTAAAATTTTGTACAAATGAAATGGCTTGCAGATACCTGCACTCTTGTACATGGAGGAGAACTGTTTTCTGGCAGATCTATTGTCCTGGAGTCTGCAGAAATAGTAGGATAAGGCCATAGACATTCAGTTCCTCTCTGGTTGATGAGTAATGGAACCCCTCCTTTGCGATTCCAAGGGGATAACAGCAAACAGACTCTGATATGCAACCACAAGAGTAACCTGTAGTCCAAAAGTGGGCCAGTGGGTTAAGTCAGAGAGAATTAAACTTTAAAAAAAGTATAGGCCAAGAGAATGCAAACAAAGAAATTCAAAAAAGGTTATGTGAATATTGGAGATCTTGGAAATTCAACTTGTTACAATACAGCTGAAGAGCCACTTGTGATGAAACCCTAAAGGTGCACCAACATTGCCTCAATTTGATTTCCATGACACTGGAGAAGAGACTTTTAAGCTGAACAGATAAGAAAATCTCCAGAGCTACCTGTGGCTGAAAGCAGAGTTGCTCTCCGACAACATATGTCAAGCCTTGATATTGAGGTCCAGGGTATCTTTCACCTTGAACTTCTTCAACTTGTTCTTCTTCCCGAAAACAGTCATCATAGAAACCAGGCCTGTCTTTGGAGGTCGAGCCCTTTCAATCTCATGTTGCTCCACCAAGTTATTCATGAACTCCAATACAGCCTGCAAGTAACCATGTTAGCAATTCCAGATAAGTACAGTTCAATGAAGACAGACAGTCATGTCATATCTTGCACATCATCCCACAAAGAAACAAGCCCAGCAGTAGTTCAGCTTGCTCAGATGTGCAAAACTAGAATACAAGAGATATATCTCCACTCATATAGATGTCTGTTTGGTATCCATAAACCACTCAAAATATGGATGATAACTCTTTGCTGCAGTTAGAATTTCTGAAATGAGGCAAACAACTTGAGAACCAGATACTGAAAAGAACACAAGAGTCTCAAATTCCCATACAAGCTGCCAAAGGAGTGAACAAATGTGGAAGGATCAATTACCTCCTTCCCTTGCTGTGCAACTTCTCGAGGTGGAATACGCCATGGGTTGCCATCCAGAGTAAGCTTCTGGAGGCCAGTCAACATGGCAAAGGAGTCAGGGAGCACCATGATATGGTTGAAGCTGATGTTCAGGTCTTGCAAGCTCTGCAGGTGACCAATTGAGTTTGGAAGCTCCTGGAGCTCTGTGAAGTTGGATGATACATCAAGCCTCCTCAAATGGGGCAGAAAACATAGGCTCTGAGGAATACTCTCCAGGTGGTTGAAGTGAACATCCAAGTCTGTCAAATTGGTTAGAGAAGATATGGTGGTTGGCAAGCTCTTAAGGCTGTTGAGATGGACAGAAAGCCGCTGTAATGACTTTAGGTGGCCTATTGCCTCGGGCAGTGCCTTCAACTGGTTGAAATCTGCATTGAATTCCACAAGTGAGGTGCATAGACCAATTGTCCATGGCAACTCCTCAATGTAATTCTTTTGGATGCTTAGTGTGGTCAAGTTGGTGAGGCATCCAAGAGCCTCTGGCAACCTCTTGAGCTGGTTAGACTGAACATCAAGGAAGGTGAGTCTTGACAGCTCTCCAATAGACTCTGGCAAGGTTTGTAATCGATTCCCTGTCAACAGTGAAATGCTCAATCTTAGATCCAAATTTCAAAAATGACTTCTACAACTGTTACTTATCATGTCTTGAGGTTTTCCATGGGTTTGCACAAAATGGTTCCACCCTTTGTTTGTGCCCCATCCACATGGATTTGGAATCTACTAAGAATCCTTCACAATTGTTGGAAGAAACCAGAACAAAATGTTGGTCCCAGCATCTGTGACCAACTGAAGATGAAGGGACTCCACCACAGCTACAATCTTTGCTTTACAATAGACAAAGATGCCACAAGGAGGTCAATAGTCATATCCTAAGCATATTTCCAATGTTAGTGGTGCATGTTTGTTCATGAGTTCAAATCCTTATGTCAATCAGTGTTGTGATATTGTAAGTCCCACTGTTCTAAAAAGTTGCTTCCAGTTTTGACTGCTCACCGCAACTAGAGATGCCCCTACATATGACCTCCCCGCAACTTCTGTCAGTCAGGTGTTGTAGCAGGGCTCACGCTAAGAACTCACCTCTTAAGCCCTGCTGTATAGCCTGTGTCCTGGCCACCACAGGAAACCCAGGTCAATATTTTTCCATGGGATCCTGTGGCTTCTCACACCTGTACACAAGGTAAATAAGCAGTCTCCATTCATGCATACTTCAGCAAACACTATTCATGGCCAAGAGAACTTCAATGGCCCCTGGAAAACTGCAACACCATGAGTAGCAAGAGGCATCCGTTGCCTATATTTACCACCTTTCTTCCATCTTATTTAGTTCTGTGCTTCTCATCTGATTCATGATGTAGTTCTTGCACTGGCAAAGTAGTGCTGTGAGTATCTATCATTCCTCCCACTAGGGCACAGGTTCTGGCATTCATGTTTGGTTGCATCATTACCTGACAAATCCAGAGACGTGAGGTTTGTTACAAGGCCTATGGACTCAGGGAGCCAGGAAATCACTTTGCTGCTGAGATTAAGACTCTCCAACTTTTGGGCTGCTGCTTGTTCCAAAGTCTCCAGAAGCTGGGGTGAAAAAGAACGGACACCCTCCACACCATCCTCATCAACAATTCGCATCTCCAGAACTACAGACATACATAAGCAAACAACACTGTCACAGGCATACTCTCAAAGGAGCAAAGCTCTTCCTGACAAAAAGCTCCAAGCTCCTAGATTTAGAATACTCAAGTGGCAATTCACCATCCCCACTTGCAACCTGAGCATTACTTGGCTCAGAATTAAGCCTCAAAAGACCAGGATGACAGATAAAGAATAGATGCACAACCTGGAGCAGTTGAAGGACCTCGCGACCTAGCCAATCCTGCCGAAGATGTGTCCCGACTCATTGCATTTGATGCACCATTCGATGACAGCACTGGTGATGACCACCACGACTCCGTTCCCGTTCGACTAGCTGACGGAGTTGAATATCTCGTATCCAGAAAGTTTGAGCCTGTCTCTGGTACAGTACTGTCTTCAGAGACGGCAGGCAGCGAAGTGTTGAACTTTTCGGATGCCGAGTGACTACTGCCACCATCTCTGTTGTACTCATTCAAGACACCATTGCCTACTGGGCTGTTATGAATTGGATGAGATGCAGCAGTCTGGACTCGCTGCACAAGAGCTTCATAGTGGCGATGCCGTGTTTCGATCTCCATTGTGGCCATTGCCATGCGCTTGTCTGCTTGGGCCTGTTACAGATTCAACAGAAACCCTTTCAAACCCCAGGTTTGGAGATACAACAGGGTTCATCTTCCCACACACCCACAGAGCTCCGAAGAGCTTGCTTGTCAAATGCTGGACAGTGAATGGCTCTCCCTTTTGCAGTGAAGGGATAATCGAGGAAGCTGGAAACTATTTTTACCTACCTGTGAGCGCAGTACATCTTCGCGCATTTCTTGGAACGCTCGGAACACTGGATTGGGAACCGCTGCAGGTCTTGGCTGACTGAAAAGCTCTTCCAGCCGCGTTGCCAGTGCTGCGTCCACTCTCGACAGCGTCTGCTGCGCGATTTGTACCTCCTCCGGCCCGGGACGAGCAGGGAGCGAACCTTGCAGTCTCGCCATCTCGGACACGATATCCTCCATCGTTTCCGTTCTTCTTGCCATATCCACCGCTCATAACCCGCGTCCGTCCGTCTGCCCGCAAAGGGACGATGAGAGTTGCAAGACGGATACACCTGCAGTATTTTCTTTCTGCACTAGAATTGCTCACGAACAAGCTCGCTGGTCATCTCTCTATCAGAATCAACAGCGACGCTCGTGTCATTTGTACTAAAGCGCAGCAGCAGTACGCGGTGCAATCTTCCGTACAAACTGTGCTACTCGGAGTCTCTCGCTCGTCTGAAAACCGCGGAACAAGACAACTGCAATGAAACATGCTAGTGGCCCATCTTCTTCCCTCGATGACCAGATGACGAAACTGGGATTGCCTCCTCGTCGTCTCCACAAGTTTCACAGGGAGAGAGAGAAAGTTCTTCTTCGTTTCAAAGCAGAACGAGATGGTGACAAAGGAACAGTCTAATGCATTCGAATTCTCAGAATCACGAGCGCAACAAAATCGCACTGCAGAGGAAGTCTCTTCTGATCAACGGACCAGGACACTGAAGAGGGGAGGAAGAAGAGTATTATTACCGAGCATCGCCGGAACTGTCTCCAATGCAGACAGGAGCTGATGATAACATACAGCAAAACCGCATGATCAAGCTCAGAACAGCAGAAGAGCAACTCTCGAATTCAAGGCGATGAGAGACGACGGTTCTCAACCTTGGAAGAGCAGGCAAAGGTTCAAAAGAAGAAAGCCTGAAGCTGCACACAAAGAGTACACAAACAGGAAGCAAGATATATATATGTTCTTTCTCCAAAGACAGGAACTGATGGTGTTGAGAACTTGCGGATTCAAACTCTGTTCCCCTGAAACGAAACGGCTCCTGATCAAACTTGGCGCCGCCAAAAGCTCCGCAGAAACATCACTATGGCACCCGTACACAGAATTTACCGATTGCAAATTCAGATGGATTCTCCTCCCTCTCGATTGAGTCTCTTTCGCCCTTTTTCTCTCTCTCCCTCTGTATACTACTCGGGGTCCTTGAAAATAAAGGAGGGGGGGGTGGGGGGGTGGTGTTGTTCCAAATAAAGACAATAGCAGAAAAAAAAAGGGATTGAGAAAACGGCAAACGACCAACCAAGAAGAGAAGCCGCAAAACGAGATTTCTCCTAGCAACAACAAAGCCACACGACACAAGAAGCGAAACAGCAGAAGAAAGACAGCAGTAACTGTATGAAAAAGAAGGAGAAATCCCCTCAGAGCGTTGAGACAAAACAGGGCGAGTAAGAAACCTCAATCTGTTGTGGGGCAGCAACAGACTGGAGACAGGCAGACAGACAAACAGAACCACCAACCAATCCAACCAACTAACGAGAAGTGCAAAGAGGAGACCGTCCGCGCGCACTGGCAACAAAGCGCTACGTCAGGGTGAGATCGCAGCGAGGAAGACGGTCTCGCAGCCGTCTGATGTCCCATCGGACGCCCGTTAAAATTCCTGTGACAGCAGGCGAAGTTGTGTCTTCTGGATGCTTCTTGGCTCCCTTGTATGGGGCCCAATTAGGGCACAGGGACGCTGACGTGGCAGAGACCCGGATGGGCCTTAAACCCGGAGACTAGATGCCTATTTATAGCTAGTGGCCGTTTGTCATTTTCCCTTTGAATTGAAAAGAATTGTGACAGGGGGTTTTGCTCTTTTTTGTTCAATTTTTAAACAGAGAGAACTAGCCTAACTAGGTATTTTAGTTGCCTTTGGACTTCAAGCTCTTTTTTTGAATTTTTTTTTTTTTTTTTTTTTTCTTTTTTTTT
>Ga0209611_10011166_pt1 | contig 13028 bp, 11 predicted proteins | sample S1TSphgellanicum_3_FD_187693 | JGI IMG/M metagenome (GOLD analysis project Ga0209611, IMG submission 187693) | Host-associated microbial communities from peat moss isolated from Minnesota, USA - S1T2_Fc - Sphagnum magellanicum MG (SPAdes) (version 2) | ecosystem: Host-associated > Plants > Peat... | reverse complement strand
CAAACAAATTTTGAAAAAAACTTGGACATGGGTGTTAATAAACCAATATCAAAATAAGGTGGTTGCAAGATAAGGTGAATCATTTTTTCTATCACACTATAGGTTTTTGTTAAGTGTTGTACATTAACATCCCATAAAATCATCATTATATCAAATTTGCTATTGAATAAAGATTCTTGAATTTAATAAAAAAAAAATTTATTAAAATTACAACATATGTTCCCCAAATATTTAGTAATGAACTTTTGAAGTTGAAGAATATGGAATTATATGGCTTTACATAAATACATTTTTGTTTATGATTTTTAAAAAATCTTATAGGGACTCAATATATGATATATGAAAGGAAAAGTAAAATGAATTCAAAAAAAATGTTTTAAAATATTAACCCAAAAAAAGGTATGGACTTTTGAATGTTTTAAAATGGACCTTATTTTTGAAAGTGCATACTATAATAATCTATTAATGGGTTTTAACGTTTTTCTTTTCTTTTAACATGTATTTTAAAAAGTCATATAGTTGGGCTTTTATTCATGTAATCTTTATTAGCTCATTAACTATATTCCTACATGTACAAGCAATGATATCACAATAAATTACAATTTTAACACTATCAAATAGATTTTTAATCCATTGGAATTGGTCCACATTAATTTGCAACCACCCAATACCTTTGTGTTGTGTGGCATATTGGTGGAAAATGTGCCCACAAAAATCAAATGTCAAATTGTGGGGTGAAAGCACATTACATTGACCCCCTTTGGGCCTCTTTGGCTTGTCACATTGTACTACTTTCCAAAGATGTGTATGTTTGAGTGTATCTCACCTCAAACTTTTGAAAGATTTTCACAATATTTTGCATATTATGTTAGAAATACAACCTGGGCATGATATTATAAATGAAACTATTTCATTTCATTTTACAAAAGTGAAAGATTGGAATATACTTGTGGAAATGAATGTAGTGTACTTATGTATTCAAAAACACAAATATATTCCCAAAAAAATTTAAATGATTTAAAATTTTCATGAGAGTTGAAGGTATATTAAGCCATGTCATTTCACATATTTTGAACCATGTTTGGATACCATGTGACTAATTTGAAAATTTTCATCTCAAAAAATAATTTTTAAAACAAAAATGCAATAAATGTGTGGTAATTTGAAGTTTTGACAAGTTAACACATTCACATGGAAGATGACAAGCATAGCTAGGTGGGCCATTTAAAAAATTTCATTAAAATTGATTATTTTAATGACTAATGAAACCTTAAAACTAATATAGTCAAAATGAGACATTAGCCCTATTTTACCAATAATATAAATATATCCATGAATCCTTTAATATAGATAATGAAAATTATTATTATTATAAAAGTAATATTACATAACATTGGTTTTGTATAAATAATATTTGTAGGGCCCAAAAACCAAAATTGATACCCAAAATTAAACGCACCATACTTTTGGAACAATTGTAATGTATGTATTATAATACTAGACCCAAAAGTGTCCCAAATGGGGTCATCATAGTGTGCTTTCACCTTGTGTTATTTATTTTCAAACAAATATATATAATAAAAGGCCCATTGAAAAAATTGGCATCAATAATATGGAGTGCATTTGTCCACTAACACACAAACCATACATAGTTACATTAAAAAATAATTTAATATTAGCTAGAGTTAATTGAAAAAATGACCTTCAAACTAGATGATATAAGTAATCCATCCTTTCAAACTTCAAAGGTTGGCTTTCATAAGCGTTTATAGCATTGAAATTTCCCATCCCATAGCTTTTTTGAACATAGATTACTAACCCAATTCTTTAGATCTAAAATGAGGGATCTAGATGTGTCAATTATTTAACCACACCACATACAAAGAGGTATCTAGAACTTAAATTTTTAAATTTCTTTCCAATTTGAATTTGACTTTTTTTTTTTGAAATGCATAATTATTTCAAACACTTTTGATTTATGTTTTAAAAAATAAAAAAAATTATATTTAATTTATTCATCTATAATGTAAGGAAATAAATGCAATCAATGAATGTGTGTGTCTAAGAAATGTCACTATGTATTATTTCTAGATTTTTTTGTGTTTGCATAAAATTTTCTTATGGAATTTTGATTCGATTTAATGCAAGATGGACATAAAGTTAAATCCCAAGGGGGACACTAGTTTAAAAGAGTAAAAAAATACATGAGTGAAAATACAAGGTGCAATATATTGGTTGTTGGGTAAAATTCATAAGTTAATTAGTTAAAAAATAGTGTACATTTTATTCAAATAATCAATTTAATTATAATATAAGGTATGTAATAATATGAAATACTGGATTATAATTAATATAGGGTGGTTTTAATATGTATATATTAAAAAAAAAGATAATAATAAGGTGATAAAAAATGGGTTGAACAATTATCTAATACCCCTTTAAAAATGGTCGTTTGACGCACATAGATCCCAAACTTTACATTAAGTGTCCCCCCAAGAGTCAAATTTAATTCATTGAATGAGCTTATCCTAAGTGATGTTGTTTGAACATCTTTTAATATTTGTTGATTAATGTGTCCTAGATGCAAATGCCAAAGATTAAAATATTTGTTTATATTTGATGTTGGTGGAATGGTAATAACATTATGCTTTACTTTATTCATGACAACAAGTTTGTATGAATTAGCCTCTAAAATGCACTCAACAATCTCTAATCTTTTTGAATTTATGAATATACAATTACCAAATTTTGTGACAAATTTTTCGCTTACTTGATTAACTTGCTTTGTAAAAAATAAGTTTTTCCAAAGCCTAGGCACCTCTAACACATTCGTCATTTCTTTAACTTTCCCATTATTCAATCTTATGGATATATTGCGTTGTCCAATTATTTGGTTTAGAATTATCATTCAAATACACAACTTGCCCTTTTCCCACTTATTGTATGTCACAAATGATTTAATATCATGTGACATATGATTTGTGACTCCTTTATCTAAATACCATGTATTGTCGCTCCCATCTTGAACAATCATAATAGTTACATATAGTTTGTTATTTTTAGTAGCTATGTTGGATTGCATTGCAATTGCTTCATTTTCTACAATTTTAAATTTGACTATCTTTTATTGCATGACCAATTTTTTAACATGGAATTTTTTTTTAATGTTTAAATTATAACGTTTAAATTTTTTTATTGATATTAGAAGAATTTGGCATTGAGTTTTGCCTTTGAACAATGGAGGGTGCTGCTGAATTCATTTTTGATATTTTCTTCTTAAGTTATAAGGTCTTTTTCCCATGTATAATGTTGATGATAAATTTAGATGTAGCATTTAAACTTTTCATTAAAATCTCTTCTTGTAGCAAATTTGTAATAAAAGGTTGTAGTGTTATGTTAAGTTGCCTTTTCATGGAAGTTATAAAGGTCCACTAGTTGAGAGGCATACTTTTCATTAAAGAAGGAATTACATGATCCTCTTTGAGTATATTTCCATTGTGGTTAATAATTGTTCCGACATTGATTTAAATGTATGGATGGGTTTAGTAACATTTTCATCTTCTTTAAATTTCAAATTTTGTAAATTATATTTTAGAATCCTTTTTGTTATTGCATCTTGAAATTCAAATAACATTATGAACTCTAGCCAAGCTTCATTCGAGGTATTTTTAAATTGAACATGGGAGATGACACTATTATTCTAAAAACTATTAATAATTATGAGAGCAAAAGTATGAAGTTCATTCCAATTACTTATGCTACGTACATGTGTAATAGGTATTGTTACAACCCTTATTATGGGTGTTATAGTTTCAGTCCCCACATTGATAAACCATAATTTATTTATTTAAATAATAATGTGAGTCTATGTTTCCAAATGTGAAGATAAATTCTTTCAAATTTTGGGATATGATTTGCATCAAGTTTTGGATGATATGCTTTTTTTTTTGGGTTTATGTTATATGTTGATTTATTCAAAATATGGTTATTGAACAATTTTGAATAATTAGATTTGAATTTCTAGATCAAATTCGGTTAAATTGAAGATTATAATTGAAACATTTCATAGATGAAGTGCCTTTGTTTGATTTATTTATTGTGTTGTTACATGTGATGGCTTTCAAAGTTTCTCCTTTTTCTTTTCTAGAAATTTGATCAAGAGTTGGAAAAAACTGTTTCATTTTTGATACAACAATGTTATTAAAGACAAGTAATTCAAACTTGACAAAAGAAATGCATCTTTGTATAGGCTAGTAGAACTACATATACATGAGTGTAGGTTGTTGCAAACTTGAAATTATTATAAAATCAATGCATTGCTAGAGTTGGGTTCGAAGTTTATAAAGCTTCATTGTAGATTTGGGGTTTGATATACTCATGAACTTCTCCACTTTTGCAAAGGAGTCTTCCGACATCAAGAAAAAAACAATAAAACTCTAATGCTTTCTTTCATCTCAATGCGCTATCTCTTATTCCTGCTTCCACAAGTGACATCATAAAACTTGATCACATGTGCTCATTAGCAACGATACTTGCAAGCCTCCATAGAGCCATTGTATTGTATTGCAATTGTAGGTCAAAGAGAGGCTTTCTTGACGTGATTGAGAGCTCTTTTCCACTATATTGATGCAACAATGGGGAGTACAAAAATATGTCATAATGGATGGGATGTGTGCACTCAAGGGTTCTAGTTTCTATACAATTATTCACAAGTCTTTTGCACAAAAAATGTGGTTAAAAGTTTTGAAGGGCAAGAATAAGTCTTCACTTTCACACCTTGCAAGTCAAAAAAGATGTTGTCATTTCTTGAAACATAGTTGTACTTCCAAATACAATTTGTTCATATGAAGGGATTGAGTATTTTAAACCATAATTAATGTCCACATTAAGTTTGTCAAACCAATTTTATAAAATAAATCATCAAAGTTGAAAGCATTGAATTTGTAGCATGACCACAAGTGTGACTTTTAACATAAATTAAAGTCAAATTTCGGTACACATAAAACATGAGAAGAGAATTACAAGAAATGTAAAAACAAATTGACACTAAATGGTATTCATATAAGCATTGAACAAAATCCAAGCAAAATGCCAACGGTTGCAAGCTACGACATAATGTTTCGCCAAGGGAATGAAAGGTGCAACAAATTGACATACATTAGCTGCAACTGCCTCAACATAAATCACACCTGCTGGGAAGAACCAGAGATGGGAGGTTTTGTCTGTGTTAGATTTCTGATTCCAAAGTCGAGTTGTCATCCCAGAATCCAGACTATCTGCAAACACTAGTGGCTCTTGAAGGAAGAGCAGGATATTGGAGAAGAGAAAAGCTCACAATTCCAGATGCCAAACTCACAGTCAAGCAGAAAAGGAAGAGAAAAAATCAAGCCATTGAAGGACCCTAATGCCCCCCCCCAATCTCAAAAAAAGTGGTGGAGGGACATTCTCCAAATTGAACAAAGCTCAACAACAGCCAAGGAAAACCAAGGCGTGTTCTGTGCATGATCTGAATATTTGAGCAGGTCTAGTTGTACAAAATAAATCCTTTTCTGTGTAGATTTGTGTCTTTCAGAACACACAACCTGTAGAAAAATATGTTGGGTTTTATGTAGGACCATTGAGATCCAGTAAGCTATCCAGTAAGCTACAACATCAACCAATGTCTGGACAGACTTGCTGAATGATGATGCTTCTTCCATGGTGGAGGAGGCTAGTTGGACTGTCCAAATAAATGCATACACTATACACTGACACTGTTTTGTAAGTGGTACCATTGGCCACTTCTACTGACTGGGAAGCCACTGATTTATGAGTTCCAGACAGTCAGTTTTTCAGATGAGTGAATGAGGCAACAACCTGCCCCACTTCTGCAATGCTTTTCTTTTCTTTCAAGCAGGTGGAGTACCTGGTTAGATGCAGAAGGGGATGGCTATCAGCTCACGACTTGACGCATATATCAGGAGGAGAACTGCTGAAAAGGATCATATAGAACAACATCACAAGGAGAGAGACTCTTGGCAAACACAAGAAGATGATACAAAATTGCCAGGCTCAATGGAAACTTAGTTTGCTGTCAAGGGTGCAAAGTTGAGACCCCCATGAGGCACATGAGTGTCAAACCAAAGTGATTGTGATAACTAAGTTGAACTGGTCATAGTGAAACGCTCAGGAATCCGAGTATCTATCTATGTAGGAGGGGATTCCAAAGGTTTAGGGTTTAGAGTTACTACATGTTGCACCGTCCTCAGCTCATAGAAACTTCAAGAGTGAGAAACGAACACCATCATTCACTGTGTATGCAAAAAAGCATGCCGGAAAATAAGACAAAGACATACAAGAAAGACATTGATTTTTGCAGTGGACCTACTACCTGTCTGATGAGTGCTTCAATCTCCACAGTAAACCTTGAACTGGTCAAATATGGGAATTGCTGGGAATTGCAATATTGGGTACAGGAAACTTAAGTGCCAAGCACCCTAAACCCTAAACAGACCTGCTGCAGACAGAGACCTAGTCCTGGATTGTACTTTCGCTCTCCCTGACAAGAAAGAAACGCCGCCCACGAACAACGCTGCCAGATTTTTGTCTCACAAACCGACCGAAACAGAAAATTTAGGTTTGCTTTAGGGATTCGAGATTCGGTGAGAAGATGGGAATACCAGTCAAGAGAGAAAAGTAAGACCGAAAGTAAGATCGTTTCTGATCGACGAAGAAGAAGAAGAAGAATGCAGCGAACGAACTTCGCTGCCAGTTTATCTCACAAATCGAAACAGAAGTTTTAGGTCTATTTTAGGGTTTGCGAGATCCTGTGAGAAGATAGAATACCAGTCAGAGAAAAGTAAGACCACTTCTGAAAGAAGAAGAAGAGGAAGAAGAATGCGACGATTTTTGCACCATGGTTTTGCTGCTTACCAAATGATTGTATTAATTGACTTGTTCGAGATTTTTGCTCGCGAGAAACAAAGCGCAACGATGGGCACGCGAGACGAGAACAACAAGCGCGAAGACCGCGCAACACGACGAGCTAGCCAGCTGCCCGACGTCCCCAAAAAAGACACGTGTTAGATCGAGATGACAAAATCTCACCGACGAATGGAAAGTCATGAAACTGACACGAGTACAAAGAGAAAGCGAATATAATTGTGACGCGTGGATTAAGACCTCGAACAAGCTTCCGACGGCCGAATGAGACCTAAATGGCACTTCGGAACGAGAGGCCAAAGAGGGTGAATTTGGACCGTGACGATGCGACAAGGGTTTCAATCGACGGTTATAATCGGTCAAGGGCGCCGGGGTTTTCTACTGTGGAAATTCCTCGTCTCTCTTGTATTCTGAGAGAGGCACTTGACTTTGTTGCTTTCCTCTTCTTTCTGGCTTCCTTTGGCAGGGCTCACACACACATCAGGCAGTATTTTGCTCCGTGGTGAAGGTAAGCTCTTGGATCCCTCACATTGAACTAGGAATAATTTTCTTTTAATCTCTCTTGTTTTGATTTCTTTCCTCTTTTCTTGGTTTCTGGAGGCAGGGTTGTTTCTCGTCTTTTGGATGTCCGATTGAGGTTCGATTTTCTTCCTTCTTCTGTCTTGGATCGCCGACCTCCGATACCAACGTGGCATCGCTTGATGTATCGCGTTTCTCTTGCTTGTTGTGTTGTTGTCACTATTGCACTCGACTGTCGCTCAGGTAGTAGTAGTGCTACTGTCATTAGCTTCTGTATCCGAGTTCTTGGGATGCAGGCTTGACCTAAAAGAAGGTCTTCTGTTCTGTCTGTGCTTGACTCAAGCTTTCTGTCTGCTTTTGATGTACTTGCCGAGAACATAGTTTTTCCTTAGGTTTTTGTAGTAACTATGTTGTGTAGTTTGAATATGGGTTCTTGAGCGCTGATTCTTGAGGCTTGTGAAAATTGATGTGCTCGAGTTTTATTTTTCTTCTGCAGTTATTGATGAAAATACAAGGGCTGGGCAGTTTCTTCATAACTGTGATATTGAGAGACCGGATTGTTTCACCCCTTACTTGGATTTTTTTTATGTCATTCAATTTCTTACTTGTTATGTTTGTCATGTTGGCCTATACCAGGTTCCTTGCAATTCAAGTCTCTTTGGAGGCTCTCATCTTGCTCTCTGGTCAGGTGCAGAGCACCATGTCAGAAAACACAGATGTGTCACATATAGCGACTGATACTGTAAATAGTGCAGTGGACAATGTGTCAAAGCTTCCAGCCTCATCATCAGCTCCGTCAGACAGATATGTGTCTGCACCACGACGTCTTTTTAATCGAGAGAAATCTGTCCATCAGCTTCTTGGTGGAGGACAAGGTGAGAGATCTCAGTTGCCTTATAATGACAGTGTTTTGGTGTCAGGTGCTACAGCTATAATTTTTTTTTTCCCAATGTTTTAGTCGTTCTATGCAATATGTAATGTCTTGAAACTCTGTTCTCAGTCAATGTCATCCTTTCCTGAACAGCAAGTTTGTTTCTTCTCTGCAGTTGCGGATGTCCTTCTTTGGAGGCAGAAACACCTCTCCGCTGCCTTACTCATCGGATCAACAATCATATGGTTCCTGTTAGAGAAGTCTCAATATAAATTGGTGCCTCTACTTTCCAACGTCCTCATCTTTGCCATTGTTGTCCTCTTTGTCTGGGCAAATTTGGCATCTCTTTTGAACAGGTGTGCTATTGTGGTCTGACCTGCTTCAAGTGCACTTTTAAAGTTGAAAGGTTCAATGTAACACTGATATGCTTGTTGATGTTATCTTTATAAGGCACTGATCTTTTGTTACTATCAGCACCATGTTATTCAAAGGCTGCTCAATCTGCCGTTGTATATATCTTGTGCTCAGTTTACACCTCAAGTCATCTACAAGTTCATCCCCTGTCTGTTTTGCAGGCCCAGTCCTCCTGTGCCTGATCTGACTCTGTCAGAAGATGCTGTCCTTAGTACAGCAAGTGTTCTCCGTGTAGAACTCAACAAGGTTTTGGAAGTCTTCCAGGATGTAGCTCTAGGGAAGGATTTCAAGCTTTTCTTGAAGGTATCCCATTCTGATCCTGGATGGTGTGCTTTTGCATCGTGTATGGTAGGTGGTCAAGAGCATACATGTTGCTGTTGAAGGTCTCTGAAACTCTATGACTGTCACTGTTGTTCAAACTGCTCCTTGGTTTTTGGTTTTGCATTTATTTTGTCTGTTATCTATGGTTGGATTTCCTCTTTTGAATTTTTGCTGATATTTTGTCAGATCTGAACTGTCTGTAACGTTATTATTGGGTCATCTCTACACTTTATTTAGATTCAACTTGTTTCTTTGTTTTGGTCAGGGTGTTTATAGACAATGCATTTGTATCCCCATGGGTACTAATTGTGCGGTCTATTTGGTTAATTTCTATCTCTCTACCTATGAGTTTGATTTCATTAAGTGTCTCTTGAAGAGTAACACTTGTCCTGTTGTGCTTCATAGATTGTCCTTGGTTCGTAGGTTTGTGGATGATCTATTTGTTCTTGATTTTCCAGATTTTGACAACTTCATGTACCTTAACCAAGACTCTTTTGGTAGCAGCATATACCCAAAAATCTCTTGTGAGTTGAATTGTACATCTAAAAGGCTTCTCTTGTAATTTCTTGGATCTAACTGTGAGACAGAGTCCTCAAGGTTTATCCTGTGATATTTTTGACAAACACTCTGAACCAAAGTATGCAGGTATTGAAATGATTAGAATGCCTCATGTTCATTCCAATATCTCAATGACTGCAAAGCTGGGGGCTATCAATAGTCAATTTTACAGATTCTTGAGACTTTGTAGTTGTAAGAAGTTTTTTGTCTACCAGATGGTCAGTCTTATTGTCTTTCTGAAGGCAAAAGGCTACCCTTTAAAAGTTCTTCTAAAGAGAACCAAAGGGTTGGTTCTTAAAGAAAAATTCCTGTTTGGAATTTCCGCTTTTGGCATTTTCAGAATGATTTTGCTTCAGGTCTTGTAAGTGGGGAGCTTCCTGTAAGCCCACTTGTTCTTAGTCTTTCCCTGTTCTTATCCCTTTGTCTTTCTTTGTTTCTTTGTCTGGTCTTTGTTGTGGGGTCTTTTGCTAGCCAGTAGTATGGCTGAGTCTTCCCATTGCTTCCAGAATTGCAGCAGAAATTCAGTTCGTAGGTTGGTGCTTGTCACCAGCCTTTACCCACTGTAGGGAGCTGATGAAGTCAGTGGGGAAGTTGTGATAGTTAAGTCACTATCATACATACTACTGTTGATGGTCCCTGAACAGGTGTGAGAGTGGCACTTTTGTTCATACCGGTGTGTGTTTTTCATTTTTTGTTTGTTTTCTGTCCTCCCTTGTTTGGTTCTTTTTGTGGCTTCCTGAGGAAGTGTTAACCTTGCTGTTTCTTCTTCATTGTGAGAATGGAGATTTCTCTATTCTTATGAAAGATATTTATTTAGATTCACTTAAATCACAAGCATGGAAAAGTTTTCAATACTTATGAAAATAGTATTTTCCATCATGATAATTTTGTAGTTGACAATCTTTGATTGCCTACTTGGTATTTGCAGGTGGTTGCATTACTATGGATTGTCTCAACTGTGTTTTCACGGCTCAATTTCTTGACTGCTATCTGGATCGGTAAGATGACACTTCCTTGGCATCACCATTGTCTCCAATCTGCATGTGCATAGACTGCGACTCTCTAATTCTTTGGTTGGATTGGAGAATCTGTTCATGTGCCATCTTTGTAGTGATTGAAAATGAATATTTGTTTGTGTCAGATGTTGACATGTCTATGCCGTTGTTATGCGTTCAACAAATTATGCACTTTGGGCTAGCCCCTTTCGATGCATAGGATTAGAGCTTCACAATTATCTTCACCACAGTTTTGAATACGATTGCAGCTGAGAAAGTAGTCTTAACTTTGCTATGAGAGCAACTGAAAGAAAGCTATGTTTCACTGCGGGAATCCTTTCTCCTAATGACAATGCAGAACTGAAGCTTGGCTTTTTTTTTTAGTCACTTGCATTTGGTATTGTGACCTTGTTATTGCTTGCTTCATTGACAATGCATTTAATCCCTGAAGAGGGATCAGAGGCAGTTCAATGCTGTTCAAAATTGATCTTTTGGCTTATGTGACGTCCAATCAATTGTACTAACTATTTTACGATGGCATGGCAACAGTTATTATCTTGGCACACACTATTCCATTCATCTATGATACATACGAGGATGTGATTGATGAGCATCTGCTGAGAGCAAATGATGAGGCTAACAAGCATTACAAGAACTTGTATTCTGCGGTTCAGAGCAAAATCCCAAGGGGTCCTGCAAAAGACAAGAAGGCACTCTAGGTCAGGGTGGGTGGACACAGGGTCCAGATATTTCCAGTGCTGATAACTGGGGTATGACCTGTAAATACCAACTATTGTGAGCTCCTCTGGAGATGTTCATTCCCTTGTGCATCTTTGGAGAAGTTTCCATGTCTTAAAAAGTTGGGAATGTGTAGCTTTGTGAAGGGATGGTCATTGCTAATATACAGTTGTCTTTTACCATTGTACTCATACTCAGCTGTGAGTGACCTAGAAAAATATTGTAGTGGTTTTTGCTGAATGACAAGCTGCATCTTTGCACTATCTATTTGCTGAGGACTTCTCATGCGCATAATATGTTGCTTCAATTGTCAAGCCCTTCATCAGGTTCTCTCACTCCATTTGTGTCAATCGCAATGTTGATTTTACTATATAACATGAAAAGGCAACAATTGATATTTCATTAATTTGATGTTTTTGAAATGAATAGCTAATCACACTTAAAAGAAATTATTGTACATATGAGAATTGCATGCTATAACTAGAGTTATAAGATGGTGGGATTTGCATTGCCTGTAAAATAAAAAAAATATTTCCCAATAGTGGTGAGGGTTTAGGAGGTTGTGAAAAAAGAATGCATGCCAAAGGGATTCTTGATCATTCAATGTGTCCATTGAATAAAATGACATGACATTGGAAAGGTTTTGACTAGGGTTAAGATGATAACATGTCACATGTTTGATCATGTTTTGAATCAACTATGTGTTCCAAGAGCTTCCAAAGTTACAAGACATCAAAGTGTCTTTTGGGAGATGACTTTGGGAGTCTTTTGGGGACTTTCGGAGTTTACCATTGATATCACTTGACAAGCTTGGAGGTGTGTCAATAAAGCAAAGCACCCCTAAGAATTTCTATCTGAACAAAAGCAATGGAGCAAGTGAAATCAAATTCTAAAAGTAGTTTGGCTGTGATAAGTGAAAGTCAAAAAATGATCTAATAATTGCTGATAAATATAACTTGAATTTTAGAATTAATAATCTACCCATTGTCATGGGCATGAAATTATCACAACCAAAAGTATTCATAATGTTCATCATGGGTATGACATGGGGCAACTTTAATTTGATCAAAAGAAGCTTTCACAAGCCCATTATCTTAAATTGCTTGAACATCAAGTTGTAATAAATTTAGCTAAATATGGACTACGTAATTACATGAACAATTGTGGATTAGCAATCAACAAGTGAATAGTGATAGATGAAGTTTATTCATGAACCATGTAATGAATGATGATGAATCAAAACATGCTAATAGGAGGCAACATGATTATTTTATAAAAGGATTATGGGTTTTAAAATTTTTATCATAAAAATAATTTTTGAATGAAATATTTTGTAACTTTTTACTAAAAATATTATAGTTTTCTTAATACTTCATATGCTAATATTTGTTGAATAATTATGAATTTCTTAAAAGTACACATATTTTGTCAAATTTTATGTTTCATTTTGAAAAATGATTATAATTTCAAATCAAATCAAAATATGCTAATCATTTTAAGCTTTAGTTTCTTGTATCATAAGTTACAACTTTGTTTTAAATTTCATGTACATTACATCCTATTTACATGTGGTAAGAAAAATTTGAAAAATTAAAAATTTGAAACATACTTTGAATTTTCTAAAAATATCAAATTTCACAAAATTTGAAATTATGAGTGTTTTTTTGAATACGGGTAATAAATTATTATCA
>Ga0209611_10011165_pt1 | contig 13029 bp, 10 predicted proteins | sample S1TSphgellanicum_3_FD_187693 | JGI IMG/M metagenome (GOLD analysis project Ga0209611, IMG submission 187693) | Host-associated microbial communities from peat moss isolated from Minnesota, USA - S1T2_Fc - Sphagnum magellanicum MG (SPAdes) (version 2) | ecosystem: Host-associated > Plants > Peat... | reverse complement strand
TGTTGGATTTCACATTCTTATAAGATTTCTTTGATTAATATTTACACATTTAAGGTCTGGGGTGGCAGATTACATCATTTTCTTGACCACATTATATGACTACTCTTCCAATAATGATCATACACTCGTAAAAGTGACCAATATTTTGTTTGTTGAACTTGAACTATTTTTAAAAATCTTTGACTCTGCCACCTTAATTTCATGGAATGGCCTCGCCCTTGCCCACTATGTTGGGTGCATGCATAGCTCAATCGAACGGGCTTGCCTGTTGCATTACCCAACATAATACGCAGGGGCTTGACTATTCCAAAGTACATTCATTGATTTCTTTGATTATTAGAAATCTTATTAGGGCTGTCTTTCCTTACATAAAAACTAAGCAATTACACATTCTTTTTAGACTTCTTTGATGATTAGAAAGCTTATTAGGGCTGACATTCATTACACCAGACTACACCACCTTAAATTAATTACACATTCATTATTATATTTCTTTGAAAAAAACAGGCATTTCTTAAATTTCTTTGATAATCAAGAAGCTTATTAGGGCTGACTCCCATTATGCCAAACCATGTCTGCTTAAATTAATTACATTTCTTGTTACATTTCTTTGATTAATCTTATTGTTTTTGTAAATGCGCCAAATTCACTCACAGTTTCTTTGCTGTATCTGAGATTATGCAAATGTTGATGTGAGATTTTGCAATAAAGAGAAATTGTTAATAGAGCTAACACCTAATATCCTTAATTTTTCCCACTAGAACTTGTGTGGAACAGTATTCTTGTTGTGGTTTGTTTTGGTTTGGGTGGAACTGGCACAATGGCTTTTGAGTTTCTCACTGATGTCTAATGGCTGTCTGTTTTGTGCACACTGAGATTCACACTAGGCAGCGTGTTTTGCATGCTCTTCTTCCCTTTGTTGCTAAAAACAATATCATGATCTGAATCACAGTAGGCAAAAAATTACGTTAGAATGGATTGCTTCTCAAGGAGACAATAATGTTGCAAAGGTGTGTAACAGCCCATGTCAGAAAGAAAACAATACCCATTGGTAGCCCACACCAATTCAATTTGTTCTTTTTCTTTTGCTCTCAAAAAGCTTGCAGAACAAAATCAGCTGCAATCACATCTACAACACCAAAAAAATGACACACATTTAAGATTGTATGTTTTGAGGGATGCAGAAGGTGTCCACTATAGATTCCAATAGTGAAAAGCTCATGTGTTAGTGATGGTGATGCCACTGAGAACATAGCCTCCTGTTGAACTCATTTGCATATTCGGGTGTGTTCGAGAAGGGAGTACCTGCAGTGACAATTTTTTATTACAACTTGATGTATTTGGTGGAGAAGAATCTGCATCTCAAGATGCCAAGTCTTCACCATGTGCTTTGAAGACTATTTATTGAACACAGCTGTGTCTCTAATAAGGTCATGCCTACCTTCAAGACATGGCATGGTTGGAAAGTGAACCCAGTGACTACACCCAAATTACTTGGAACCTATCTGATTGCACTAAGAACAAGAAGAGAAGTGGGAGTACCTGATATTCCCGGAGCCATGGCTCCGACAACTGCAGTGCAACTGCCATGTGCTCTGCTTGCAAGTGGTGCATGCACTCTGCTAGTGGCTACTCACCATATCCACCCCCACAAACCTCTGGTGTAAGCAGTTATCTTTCAATGAGGCAATAGGAAAACACAAACTACAGAGGAAGGAATCATCCCAGGACACCCAGCAAACCAGACTTTGTTCACCAGTAGCCTCATCACTGGAGCCACACCCAGAGTGGAAGGTGTAGTACAGTGTCAGAATCAGGGTTGTGAACATAGACATAGAGAGAATCCTCTCAAATGGACATTTGCTTCTCAAGTAGCTTTAGGATTGTAGACCCTGCAACTTAGCTTGGACAGTGTAAAGAGCGACCCAACTATATCACACAGTGTGTCTATGACATTTACCTCTACCTGCAGTTTGGGCAGAGCAAGAGTGGGAGAAGGATGATTGGAACCTGGGAGTAAGGATGGTAAATGACAAAAGGTGCAGAGGAGGCAAGAAGTGGGAGCATGCACTGAGCAACAGTCCATGGATCCAAATACGGTGCTCCTACAATCAAGCTGACGATACCCACAGCCCACATTCCAATTATGTCTTACTCCAATTGTTCATATATGACTTGCTCAAGAATTCTGACCAGAGAATGTGATTTTTGACAAATCTTCCAGCAAACCAGAGTTGACATTGCAATGGTAACAATGTGACTGATAAAGGCATGAAGCTAATATGAAGTTTTTCTATGGTGTTGTAAACTAGTTGATTCCGAACAGAAATATAGGCACAGTGAGATGCTTGCACACCTTGAGAAGCCTTGGCTTGCCCATCGTGTCATGTCCTCAACAGGAGCTGACAACTTGGCCTTATTTCCTTCGATAGGACCTTGTTTTGGCTTACTGATATTCTCCTCAGCCCTTGGAGCCGTCAAAACTGCAACAAATCAACACATAGAGACTCCCACACCTCAAATCATTCTATAAAATTGCAGAGAAATCTCCACAACATCAATTTAATGGTGACATGACAATGAGAGCAGTCATAAGAGAGTCAACCACAAATTGTTGGACCATCACCTTCATCATGAATAACAGTGATGTGCTGCCATGACTACCCATTGACTTTACAGCTACCAACAGTGGGTGTAGAATTGTGTATAATAATACTCCACCCAAAATCTGAGCAAACCCTTTTACAATATCTGCATCTTAAAATTTTCTGACCAGTTCTGGAAGCAATGGGAAGACTCAGCCATGATGTTGCCTAGCACTCAAATCAGCATGCAAGTTTTGGACAACAAAGATGAAGCTTGGTCAGAAAACCCACCAGGTTGCTCATCATTTTCTGGTAAAACTCTAGCATCTGTTGTATCACTTGCTCCTTGTTGCAATCTTGAAGCATCCTCACCTTGCTTTTCCCCTCTGGCTTCAGTGTTTGCAATCCCATCCAACTTATCTTCTTGCATAGCATCAGCTGCAAAATTTGAACTGTTGAGGTCACTCAAATATATGTCATGAAGCACAGTAAGCAAATGAAAAGAATTCAGTAGCACATGTCTCACCACTGCAAGGTGGCTCCTGTAAACCATCTGAAGCATCAGTTGCTTCTTTGGCCTCTTGGGCCTTCTGGGTGGCATATCGGGCTCCAGTAAGCTCTGACAAAGAAACCCTGAAAACTCTGCACCAGTGCAATCCAAAAGCTATTAACATAACAAAAAGGCAAGTAGAAGCTGGGCATCAAAGATGAAAGGCCATGTAGTATTGTCAGAAAATGCATAAAATAGTCAGCTTAAAAAAAATCTGCGATGGATGAGTGTATGGTTGGGGTCTCAAAACTTGGGAAGCACCTGCTGGCAGTGGAGGTGTCAAAATTGAAGAGGCGTACCATATCAACAGTCTGAGCCTTGGCTGTGTGAAAAGTGCTACAGACAGAACCATGACCTGTTATAGTTACACACACCCCACTGAACTAAGCTGAGCAACTGAAGATTGGAAACCTACGTAGAACCTTGCATGTAAGATTTTATTATTGCAAGTAAAATTTGGACCATCTGGTGATTTCCACATCAAACATTGAAAACTTGATTTCCACCTCCACTGCACCAGGTCTCTACAACATCACACACTGCTAGTTCTAATATACTGCATACCTCCAAGACGCTCTGCAACTGCTGCTGTAAGAAGACCTCCAAGCATATCCAATACTAGCACCTCTGCATTAGCTCCAACATTTGCGAGTGACAGTAGCAGTGCAAGTGTGTCCATTCGCAAAAATCTGCCACCCATTACCTTAAGAAACTTAACCCTCTCTCTCTACATCATCTCCTCATACTTATAGTTGCTGTTCTGTTTGCTACATCTCCAAGGAGTTTCAGAAAGACAGTACATGCAGAAAAGGTTGGAGTCACAATACCCAATCTTGTTGGGGTCTTTAGCAAAGTAGGCTTCACACACACTGCACAGTCAAAGCACCTGAACCCATGTCATAGATAAGAAGCATATATAAAGCAGCAACACAAGGGGAGAAAAAAAAGACTGTGCTCCAAAGCTTTCACAACAATGAACTGTCTACAAAGCAAAAGCGGTTGTTGAGCACATAATTGATGACAGTGGAAAGCTATATATGTATTGACTGCCCATAACTCAAAACCAACCTTCTTGCAGAGGGGCGCCTAACAAGGACATGAGGAGCATATTTTTTCTGCTTTCTGCGCTTGTACTTCTCCTGCATGAAAGAAGAAAGTGTGGCTAGATGAGTAGAAACTAATCCAAAGGCCACAAGCCTCAATTCCTGAAAAGAAGCACTACAATGATATTATCTGTGTCTTTGGTGAATCTTGTGTTACCTGAGAAAAGGCAGATTTGGCCTCAAAAGATGCACTGTTAGCAACCAAAGCCTCAATAATTGCCTTCCCTGTTGCCCCCTCTCTGAGCCCAATTGAACTTCATCAGCTTCACTACAACATCCTTTCAAAACTCTCATTGGTGAAGACCCATGGTCCACACTGAGTTGTGTATATTGTGTAACTTGACAAGCTTCTACATGTTGAAACATGCTGGCTAGAATCTACTGATAGAACTCTCAAATATTAGCTCCTATTATAACATGCACTAAACACCCAAAAAAGCCTTCATTGTAGATATGAGTATGCAAGAACAACAACCTGCGCATCTGTTCAATGTCTTCAGCAGAGAGTGTTTGTGCAGTATTGTTATCAATCAGGGCACGATTGTCCCGACACATGCTCTCCACAGCTTCCTCTGACTCAATTGATTCTTTCTCTTTACTCTCTGCATCCACTTCATCAACAAACACAAGAAGAATCACATTCTTTTCTTAGTATTGAGGACTGAAAAACCAAAGGCATTTCTCTTTTCATGCCTGGCTTACATCATTTTGTGCATACATAAGAACCTTGAGATCTCTCTTTTTTGGCAATTAGGATTCAACGAGTAGGAAACAGACATTGATGATGACTGAAATAGAATCAAAAGAGAAGAATGAACCTGTGATTGGATGCTGCAACCGAACAAGAACATGACCATTAGGGCCTGACTGCACCTCAAAGACTGATCCGAATGGAATTCCAACCAGCGGATCTAACAGACACTTTGCATTTCCAACCTTCACACTCCTGTCCTCCACCAAAGAACAAATGAGGATGATCCCCCTACCAGCAACAGAAGGAATCATTCACTGCAAAGAATGGATGATGATTGCACTTTAAATCTCGAATTCAAAGAAACAGTTGCAATTAGCAGGAAAACACAAGAATGGAAAAAAGCCTCAGTTTGGAAATCCTTTATTCAGCCTGAAATCTTGCATTGAATCTTCTCTGGGGAGATTGAATAGAAGACACTCAGTGGCATTGGGGATCTTTCACAATTAGCAATGGGAATAGCGTGGAGAGGAGGAGACGAACGCATGGGGGGAGAGATGTGCGAAAGCAAGGCGATCGCCATCATTGATGTCCAAAAGCACTGCACATCCAGGGGTGGTCAAATTCCTGTTGTTGCTGTTTGCACCTGTTGTTCCTTCCATTCTTCTCGCGCTTTCAGCTTGTAATCCACAGTCGTTACAACACGAATCAAAACGCCTGATTCGACACCACCACATTCAACAAAGGAGTCAGGGTGACAGACAGATGACAAAATGAGCAAACGACGCAAAGCTCGTCAAATCTTAAACTTAAAAAAATAGTGAGAAAACGCACAAACAAACGCAACGCTCGTAAAACCCTAAACGCAAGAAAAGTGAGCAAACGCACAAACAAACCCAAAACTCGTAAAACCATAAACCCCAGAAAAGTGAACAAACCCACACAGATGCAAAGCTCGAAAAACCCTAAACCCCAGGAAAGTAAGCGAATACACACACATGCAAAGCTCCTAAAACCCTAAAACCCTAAAAAGTGAGCGAACACGCAGAGACGCAAAGCTTGTAAAACCCTAAACCCCAGAAAATTGGTGGGAGGCAGCACACGACTTGGGAGCGAGCGGTCGGTTTTCTTACCCTTTTCAAAGGAATTCGGGTCGACGAAGAAGATGAAAGACAGTCCCAGCCGCTTGCACTTCTGAAGAAAATTTCAATATCCAGACTCCAAAACAACTACGGTTTTCTGAAAAGAGCAGACCAAAATGTTGCAATTGTGGAGATGGAGTCCTGTTGCTTGCTGTAGACCTAGCGTTGATTGAGAAGAGCAAAAAGCTTATTTCTTTGTTCCTCCTCCTTGGAATTGAGAGAGGGAAAAAACAAAAAGCCAAAAAACCAATAGTGAAACCGTTGCAAAGGAGATCAATGTCTTTCCTTCTTGAAGAACTTGGATAAAGATTTTGAGTAATGTGATGGTTTGCTAGTACAATTGACACAAAAGAAACATTTGGGTCCTTTGGAAAACCAATTCATGGATTGGAATTCATGCTCATTCCATAGTACAAAAAAGAGACCGTATCATATGAGAATGCCCATTCCATAGTATCATATGAGACCTTTAGGGTTTTGTTGTTTTAGGGTTAAAACACTTTCAAAATAAGTGCCTTGAAATAAGGTGGTATTCACCACCCATGGATTTAACCCATGGTAAACCATGAGGTAACGGTTAAATGGTGACCCTAAACATATATGAAAATGTTGAAGTGTAGTATAGGAGAAGGGTCTGAAAATAGACCCTTCTAGAAGGAGAAGGTTTTTTTTTTGCCTATTTTTTGAAGAGTGGAAAAAAAAATTATTATCATTTAATCTTACACCCAAAATAGGCAAACATATATACCTTTTTTTTTAAAAGCACTAATATGGGCAATATTTATAAAACATAATTCATAAACCAAATTCAAAATAACAAAATATAATTCAAAATAATTTTGGGTAGTTATCAAAATAACAATAGATAGTAGATGATCATATTCCCAAGTATATTTATTCACAAGAGGAAAAAATGTTAAATAATCAAGAGTTATAGGAATTGCATGTGGTAAAAGGCCATTTGGAAAATCATGCACACGATAATTGGACTTAAAATTTTCACATATTTTTGTGAACGCCTCTCAAGGCTGCCCATGAAAAGTGGTTGATTCTTTTGAGGAGTAATGGCGCATAATGAGTAACACATCACACCATTTTCTTCCTTGTATTTCTTTGATTGTTGAAGCTTACATGTTTGGGCCTTGTAAGTTTGCGATTACGATAACATTAATATTTAATCGGTTTGTCCTTTAACATGTGGCAATTGGGGTGTCTTCAATATAAATGTTGGAACCACAAAAAAATAACAACAAAGCTCCAAGTGTGCCACATCCATAGTTGCATTTCACCTCAATGTGTTTCAAGTTAATTGGGTTTCGCATGTTCTCATTTTGTTAGTGGAAAGCACATGCAAAAAGCTTGATGAAACTTCCAAATAGCTTCAAGATGGAAGAAAAAAAAATTAAATTAAATTCATCCTTTTTTGGTTTGAAGAGATCTTTGTCAACAAAAAGATGAAAGCATTCATGAATGTTTAGTAGGTCTAATCAAAAATTGATATTGAAATCTTTGTGTCACCTAGCGAAGTGTGTTAAGTATCTCATCATCAATTTGTTGTGCAACTACGACCCATAAGCTCCTTTAGTGTGTTTAACTATGCAAGAAGTCAATTCTTAAATAAAAGGGAACTTCAAAAGAAAGACTTGTTTTTGAAAGAAGTTTTAAGAGCTAGCTTTGTTTGATATGAAAGATAGTATAAAAAATTTTGAGTTCTTCATTTGTCATAATTGTTGGTGTGTTTTAGTATTCCATCATGCTTTGCTTGTACATATTTGTTTATTTTAATCGCCTACAATTTCCTTCAAAGATTAAAAAGAAGGGGGCGTGGGGGGTGCAAAAGGCAACTATCAAGAAGGTCAGTGCATTGGAAGTTTAAGCTCTTGAAAGTTGTATAGCCATTTGAGGACATGTGATTTCTAATAAGAAAACATGTTTTTGGATGTGTTTCACATAAATCTATGTGTCCAAGGATGATGGTACCTTGTACTCATACTTTTTTTTTTAATGTTTCCAACAATCACTTAGACACTTATGTCTTTTGCCCAATGTAAATGTTATGCAAAAGATTATTATAATTTATGTAATTTCAAATTTGAAAAATTTCAAGTTTTAAAGTTTTGTTCATAATTTACAACACATGGCAATGTTTTTGAGATTAAAAAACCCATGACATATAATTGATTGTTTTGTGATAATAAAATAATCAATCTTGTAAGGAACCTCTATGATTAAACAATGAAACCTAAACCAAATAGGTTATTTGAAATAGTAAAAACAAAAAATATTCAAGCTACATGATATTGATAATGTAGTTTTCATTAAATTCAAACACTTGTGTATAATAACAAATTCCTTGAAGGAAATTAATTATTATGTTGTTAACTTGCATTTTTTGATTTTGCCTCAAAAAGTACCTTCCTTCTTTTCCCTTCCTTTCCCTTCCTTTCAGCCCATTCCCTTCTTTTATACAAACCCCCACTCTCCCTATATTTGTGATGGTTATTACACACACAAAACAATTATTAATGTATTGGGTGATTTTTTTTGTCGCCCCTAGGTACTTGGTTGCCCTTCAACCATTCACTTTGTTGCCTCTCATCCACTTTCCATTTCACCACCTTTCATCCATTTTTCATGCCTACTTTTATTTGCCACAAACACTTGTAACTTTTTCCATCCATTATTGAAATATTAAATGAATTTTTTTAAGTTAAATAAAATTGAAATGAACACTTGATCCTTAGGTAGTGCAATGTCTTGATCCTTGAACATTACCTTACATTTTGGTTTGTACCAATAAATAGGCATAAGTAACTAATATTTAATTTTTGTAATGTATGTGGAAGGTGCCTTATCTTTTCTTTTTCTTTTTGTTTCACAAGGTTTCTCAATCATTTTGAAAAACCTTACATGTAAGGCACCTACTTTCTTTATGAAAAGTTTTTAATTGTTTAAAATTTTATTAGAATTTTCCATTGGGTAAGGACTAATGTTGTCTAGTTATTGGTTTTTAGACCTATCTTCTAGGCTCTAATAAAATATATTCATTTTTTTTCAAGGAAGGATATGTATTTTAAAAATCAATTTATTACACATTCATTTTTTAAAAATTCCTTTGTTAGTTATGAATAGGCAAGTTTTCAAATTTTCAAAACAAGATGGATATGCACAAAGGTTATGCATACCATATTTCCAAATATTGTTGCTTATAAGAAAAGTTACAAGAATACAACCTAGCCTCCCCAAAAAAAAAATTCAAAACAAAATAAATTATGGATAGGATTGAACCCAAATTTTATGAAGAACTTTACCCAATTGCAACACAAGTTCCTTGCTTCAACCGCACCTAACAACAAACCCACCCCAACCCTATAAATTTAATCACAATCAACTTGCAATTTTTCAAAAAAAATATGTTTTTCAATCAAGTCACGGTTTTTTTTTCCCCAAAGAATCTTTCGTTTCCAAGTATTATTTTGAAGTCTAAATTTGACTTATAATTAAATTATAGGTTATCCAACCATTTTTTCACCACGGTAATAATCTAATCCATGGTTTCCACCTACAAGCAACAACTTAAAGTTGTTAACACCCCAACAAGACTATACACCCATTCAATTCTATTTACTAACTCAAGATTCCAAAAATTTGTTTTGCAAAGGAACCCACGTTTGAAAATCAACTTTTGTGGATGTGCCATTAAGCTAGTGTGCTACACATGATAATGGGGGAATAAAAAGCCCCATGAATAGAAATATTTTATTAGGTAACTAGTGCTAATGAAGATTCCTCAATTGAAGCACTCACACCAAACATTTTTTTCAAGATTTAGTCCCACGACATCAATTGTCGTAACAACATATGCATTGGTAGTAGGGTTTGCTTGATCAAAACACATCATTAGAAGAAGAATGACAACATTGATATCATATTTACATGCCATTTGGATTGCATTCCCACATCCCAACCAAGTTTTTCACAACAGGCAAAGATTTGAAGTGTGGATTTACCATGATGGTTGTCATTTTGTTAGTCTAATATGCATCAAAAACTTCATAAACTACCAAAAAAATTGATGGCCTTTATAACCTTCAACCACATTTTTTTTTACAAAAAAGGGGTTGCAACCTCAAATGGGTCAAAAATATTTGGTCTCAAGTCTTTCAAAACAAAACTAGCATATACTCCCCATGGTGGATCTTCATATGTCATTTTCTATAGATAGAAGTTTACTTCTTATTTTATTAAGCCATGATCTTAGTAAGACCTTTGACCTTCTTTATATGTCTTACATTTTTTAAAGTTTGAAGAATTTAACTTCTATGTTCATAATATGTGCAATAATTGTTGTTAATGCATTTAACAACAACTAATGGGCCTTGGATTAATTCATCACACATGTCAATACAATAGGATTCAAAAAAAAGTTGATTACTTCAATAATAGCCCACACTTGGGTTTTAAATACTCTTTGTTATCGATGAAAATGTTGTTGCATTTATAAATGGTAGTGGTGTCATTATCATGAATAGGTAGTGATGTCAAAAGTACATTGGCATGGATGGGTGACAATGTTAATGACTTTTCAAAAAAATTACACAAGATACCCATAATCAAAGCTTCTTTAAATATTATTTTTACCACAATGAAATGTATTCATGCATGCTATTAATGGCTATTAATTTTGGTGGCATGGTGAATAGAACAATGCAATTTAATCACGAAGAATATTGGATTTATGGGTGTTTGCATGATACAGTGGACCTAAATGTAGTGAAAATTGGATGTACATAAAATACTAAACAGTCACAACTTTAAATTCATTTATTTTGAAAATTTCTAGAAATCACATTAAGTTGACATGGGTTTTCAAAATAAAATAAATTAATACAAACTTGAATATGAAACTACTTCATGTTTGTTTTGTTTAGTAAATGTACCCCAATTACATTATAAAACTTGCTTGAAGCACTCTATTTGACAATAGTATACCATTTTTTTACTAGTTTAAAAACTCAACTTCAATTTCATGGATAAATAAAAGTAACACCAAAGACATTTATATCGTCAATGGAAGAACATTTTACAACTTACAAACATCATAATCATCATCATTATTATAACATAATGTACTACCAAAGGTTTATATTTAATTTAGATTTAAACTTCATAATTTCAAATCGATTTGAAAAAAATTGATGGAAGATTGTTCTTTGCACATATATACATTAATGTGCAAATTTGTATTGAAAATTTCCAACTAAAAGAAATATTTGATATCCCTTTTGTAAAAACAATGGTTATGTGACAAGCAACTACATGTTACAAATGTATTCCAAAAGACTATGACATCATTCTTATTAACATTAATTTCACAACATAATGATAAATTCAAATGTGAACCACCTTTAATTACACCTTTTAACTATTGTTCCTTTTTTAATCATGTCCCCAAAATTTTCAAATTTTGTCTATACTAAAAATTACAACATTGCGATAGTTTTTTGTGTCCATTGTAGCTTGCAAACACTCTTCTTATGGGTTGTTCAACCATGTTAGTAGTGAAAACTACTTGGGCTTGAATTACATTATCTCTTACTTTCATATTGGCTTGTACATCCTTTGTTGCTCAACAACCATTTGGTCATTTAACATATCGAGGTTGTGGCATGTCCATAGACCCCACTCTTGCCTTGGAGTTGACCACCTCCAACTCATTTGATTTTAACTTTTGCTTAGAGGTGCCAACAACCATTTCATGTCATCATTTCAATTTTTTTCAAATCTCCCACCTTAACACATCCTTTAGAACTAACCAACAATGAATGGAAAAAAACCTTAACCTTTTGGATTTTTGACCTTATATAACTCAAGAGATCTATGAAATATGTCATCTAACGAGTTGCCACTCACATTGAACATTGCCACAGATCCATACATGCAATGAATTTTGAGACATTGCATTTGATGGAACCCCATTTTGTTTCAAGGCTCTTCACAGGTCTTTCTATTCCTCCCATTAGCTTGTGGTTGTTGAAATTTCGACACACACATTCCCAAAAAACTTTTTATTTTTAGGCATTGTTGGTGACAAGATCTTGCAATACATGAAAAAAAATTATATAGTTCATTGGGTTTCCTCTTATTGGTTGAAGTTTTCCTTTTCCTTGGTTTTGATATTGCAACAACTTGGGTGGGAAGAGCATCAATGTTTGGTATCGACTTGGCTTTCAAGAAGATAATACCAAGTTCAACAAGCCACATTGTTTTCAAAGCTTGAAAGGGTTATTGATGGGGCTAGAATTCATATAATGATACAATTTGTTGTTGGGGTTTGGTTTTTGTTACAATTTTTGTGCATTCAGTAACTTGCCATTGTTGTCTTATGTACCATGGACTATTGTAGATGTTTTTAAAATGCGTACTTTGCACTTGAGTTATACCATTAATCCTTTTTGTATTTAATTAGGCTTTTTTGGATAATAGATATTTGTGTCAAAACATTAATAGACATTTGTTTAGATCTACAAAAATTATGCATTTTCAACATTTGTAGGTTCATGAAATCCATAGATAGCCATCATTGATGACAAAAAATCCCCAACCTATAGACATTTGAATGTGAGGTCTTTGAGTTGTAACTTGTGTGTTTACATTTTCAGGTTGTATAACATCAATATTTGACACATTGCAAAATTGTTCATACACATTTTCAACATTTGACACTCACAAGAACCGCATTTGAATGGGGGTAATTGTTGCATCTTCATCAAGTTCACCCACAATTTCAATAAAAAAATATTCTTTTCCAACCATTGAACAACCATTAATTGAACACATTATAACTTAAACAAAAATAAATAAATAAATAAAAATGAAGATGTGAAATTTACCTTTGATGCAGGATTCATTGAAATTATCCCAATTTGTTAAATTTTTTTTAATTCATTGAACAACA
>Ga0209611_10011163_pt1 | contig 13031 bp, 3 predicted proteins | sample S1TSphgellanicum_3_FD_187693 | JGI IMG/M metagenome (GOLD analysis project Ga0209611, IMG submission 187693) | Host-associated microbial communities from peat moss isolated from Minnesota, USA - S1T2_Fc - Sphagnum magellanicum MG (SPAdes) (version 2) | ecosystem: Host-associated > Plants > Peat... | reverse complement strand
ATTGAATGCACTCCAAATCTTTATTTATAAGATTTTTCTAATCGAAAACATTGTGAAAGAAATACATTTATCTATGGGCATATTGAATGCACTCAAAGTGCTTCATTTGTTAGGGTGTTCCAACTTGAAAACACTATTTTCATCTATTAATCATTGAGTGCACTTGAAAATCTTGATTTGTGTGAATGTTTCAACTTGCAATAATTATTTACATGTACATTGGCCAATTAAATGCACTCCAAAAAATTTAATTGTGGGAATGTATGAATTGTATGAATTACTTATGTTTATTGGCCAATTTAATGCATTCAAATAACTTAATTTGTTAAGGTCTTTCAATTTGACATAATTACCTTCATCTATTACCAACTCAATCACTAGTAGAAAACCCCTCTTTTTCAATCAACCCACCTTCGACTTGATATAGTCTTTGACTATGTTTCAATTGTAATTTTTTGAATATTTAAAAAATTATTCACAATTGCCAAGTAAATTGAACTGCCTACTCTTATGGTGGACAAATGAAGGCACATTCAAACAACTTTGGAGCTCATGGAATATTCTTAACACCCACATGGTCTACAATTGAATTATAGTTGAAACATTGACTTGGAAAATTACATAGTCTGTAGTCAAGCCTCCCAAGGTGGTGTGTCAACGAAAAAAGTCCCATGTTCAACTACTTTGGTCAATCACAAAACATAGTGTTGGATGACATTCAAATTGGGACTAATGTCTTCGTTGCAAGTGCACAACAAGATTATTTCTCGACTACAACTACAAATTGAAAGGCAAAAAACAAATGTTGGGCACTCTTACATACTATGTCAACATCTCAATTACAAGTGCTACTTAGTGAACATGACAACAACCATTATGCCATGCTTTATAAACATTGATATGCATTGCTTTGGTTTTAAAAAACAAATATTTATTGTCAAAGTTAACAAAGCCACAATGATGAAAATATGTTCCTTCTCTTTGAAAGATCCAAACAGTTAGATTTTTGGAACTATCAAGTTAATTAATGATTTGTCACAAACATTCAAATCCTAGGTTCCATGATAGATTGTGGGCAAAAATGATTCAACTTTCAAGAAAGCATTTTTCACATTAGGGTGTGACCTTTCACCCAACTCCCTATTAAAAAAAAATTGGCATTGAGAAAAAATATAATAACACCAGTTTTGTTGATACTTCAATGCATGCAAAAAAAATATATAGACATGGATAGCTTGATGCCCAAGAAAAGAAAGGACCTTTTCATTAGTAGAAACATTGTCACTAGTAAAAAAGAACTAAAATGTAACCAAATGATTTGTGACTACATGCCATTAATTCTTGTTTACAACTAACATTGGTTACATTTACAATTGAAAATCATATCACACATTTTTTGGTCACATTTATGACTATGTTGCAACTATTTATAGGTTTTTCATTCTTCCAATGGGATAACTTTTCAAATTGTTTTCATCTTAAAAGGCCTTTGTATGGCCCATTAGTTGCAAAAGTGCCAAAAAATGATAACTAATTATTTATTTATACATTAAGTTATGTATGTTACCAATATTGTATAAGGTAAATCACGTGTTTTATGTTATGGTAACTAACAATTACGTATAGTAAGCTTTATGTATACATTATGTACTCCACATTCATAATGGGATATATATGTATTATTCTTGTAGATTAGTTAGGCATGGTTTGAAAAAACTATTATTGTATATTAGCTTCATATTAGGGTATATGTAAAGGTGGTAATTCATCAATCATCCATAGGTGTATAAAAAGTACAATAATTATTGTAGAATTATTGTAATTAAATTAACTACCAATTTTTTAATAAATAATTATAAATAATCAGATTATTTAAAATTTTAATTTTATAATTAAAATCCATATTTAATATTTTTACAATAATCATAATGTGATTCAAGTATTTGATGTAATTATCATCATTACTATAAAATTAATACATATATTACTTATAATTTTTTAATAGTAAATAATAATTCTTCCAACATAAAAATTTACCCTAGTTATCAAATTTTTTACAATGTTAAAAATTCATTAAAATTTATATAATATGTAATTGCACTTATAATATGTAATATTGATCATTATAATTATAATTAAAATTTACAATTCTTATGGTAATTTTATTATAATGTGAATAATTCATGTACTTATTGTAATTAAATTATAAAAAATAATTTTATTTATAATTTAAAATGACATACTTATAGTTTAAAATTATCAACGATATAAAATATTCACATTAATTATTCATATTTTTACAATAATAGAAATTAATTACTGCAATTATAATAATTTAATGAAAGTTCATGAATATATGTTTGGAGTATATTTTTTGAATTTCATGATTATGCACATATTTTTATTCAAATTGGCAATTTTAATTTGTAATTTATTTTGTCACGTTGATGATTTCACTATATGTTTATGACATTTGAATAGAATACAACATGTAGAAAATCAAATGTCATGAAAAAATGAGCCACCCTATCTTGAAACTACCCCACGTGTCATCTTTGTGGATTGTGATTTAGTTGCAATAATTTATGGACAATCTCTTTTGAGCATGCCTATCACCCTTGGTGTATAGGAGAATACACATAACTTTGTCCCATTGTGTTGTTCATTTTTGTAACCCCATCTTTATTACAAATTGGTGTGCAATTTGGGGTTGAAAACTAGATTCCAAGGATGTTCAAGGAAGGGTGGGCATGAAAATAGAAGTGAATATGGTACAATCACTCCCAATGGAAACACCCAACATTTCATTTTCAAATGTGTGAAACACACTTTTGAATACATTTTGTTGTTTACATGTTTATGTTATTTATTTCCATTCATTTGTGTGTTTTGTTTCAAGATCTATGATCTTCAACAATCAATTTTCCATTGTTTTCTTTTAGCTTGATGCACATGAATCAATCTAGTTCATTGAGTCTTAGTGTCTTTTTCAATATCATCCTTAATGAATTTCTTACATACACATGGTCAAGATCAATTAGTGCACCTTCATAATTTTTGTCACAAGAGGTGTCAAACCACTAACTTTTTTAGAAACCAAGGTGTGGTTTCAAGAATTTACAATCCTTAATAAGTCCTAGTACAAGACCTTATAATTTTCCAAAATATAGGATATTTTGGAGGGAAATTAATTAAATCCTTTTGAATTGGGAATACGAGTCCTTAATTTTGTAAGAACATTTACCACCTAATAGTTCTTAAAAAATTGGATCCATGATTTAGGATCCTCAATTCTTCATTAAGACATGCAATCTTGTGTTAGGAATTGGATTATTGGGTTACAACTCCACTTTTGTTTTATGAAATCCAATCTTGCATATTGAACTTAATTAAGTCTTATATATATTTTTTCGATCCCACTTCAAAAGCGTGGATCCTATATTAAGAATATTATGTCTTATATTGAGGAAAATGCATTCCATTTTTTATCATTTTATTAGTAGGGAAAGTAAAAAACATCATTGGAAATACAATAGAAAGCTTTGGCATTAAAGATGTTTCACCATTTGTCCCCAAGATTTTACAAGATTTGACTTACATCTTGCCAAAACAAAGCACAACAATTCATGACATAAAAGAGGATGGTAGGGTAATGTTTCATGAACTTTTACCACATTCATCAATAGGTGAAACATTCAATCCAATTGGCATAAACACAAGAAATCATGACAAGCTATCCAATGTCGCATGTGTGTACACTTCAACAAACTAGTGATAATTCTTGAACATTTGGACATGGAGCAATGAACATTCCCATTTCAACTATTGAATCATGGGATCATTTACCAAAACCTAGTTTATTGGCCCAAATGCCCCAACAATGCATATATTGGCTATATTTTTTTGGTGTATGATGCGTATGTGGAGTTTCTATAATAAAAGGTTTCGCCCTAAAAAGTGAAGGTGCCAATATATACTATGTAGGTGATGGTCATTATTCCTTCTAAGGAATTTTTGTTTGTAATAAAAATAACTATCATCCCTAAGAAGATTTAACAAAATTTGGCTAGAAACCAAATATGAAGTACAAATCTTCAATCATTTTTTATATTTTTGACTACAAACAAATATTAGAATGGTGATTTTTATTAAGTTTTTTCTTCACTTATAGTCCTTAAAAACCTCCAATATTTACCTGTGAAAGAAAGTAATTTATTTGATTTGTTTGTCACATGGAAATCTCCCAAACCATCGTGCGTCTTGTCATGTTTTTGGTGTGTCGTTGGCAAGTTTTCAATGAATAAAGATGTATCAAGTTGGTTTCATAACATTTCAACTTATAATGAAGAAGTTATTGAAACAATTTTTTCATTGAAATTTCATTTAAGTAAAAAAATTATAATGGAATTTAGGCACATTTTTGTTATTGTTAAAAAACTTTCAATTCATAGGATTTAATGAAGGTGTTTGGATTTGCATAAATTCAATGGCATTTGTGAAAAATATTGAATTTTGAGTAGTTTTTTGGTTCAAAATTCAATTAAATTACAAAAAAAAAAAAAATTGGAAGGAAGAAATGGGTAACCAATTCACATTTAGGCCAAATTTGGGCTACACCAATACATTTGAATTATAATCTTTCATCAACAGTCATAGTGGAAAAGTAATGGTTAAACTTCTCACAAAATCTAGGTATGAAAAATAAGACTACCTTAGGAAGGGGAATGGAAGTTTAGGACTTAAGAATTACATATTTCCATGTTATTAAATCTTTGCCTTCATTTTACATGCAGAGGGTGTCAATTGTAGTGTGCATAAACAACCTCTATTTTGAAGTGTGTTATTATTATAGGTGAAGGTTCGTTTAAGCTAACATTCTTTTAGGTGTTCCTCCTTATTAACAAATATGAGAGCTAGTCAAGTGCAAACATAATTCTTTATTAAAAGGAAACTAAAACATGATGCTCACAACATGGAACATAACATCAAAAACTCCTCAAGGCTCTTGTCACTTGAAATAAGCAAACTTGTGCAATGAAAAAAAAAGAGCCAAACGAACAACACCAAAGTATTTAATTAAAAGACCAAACCACAAATAACCAAATTAATATAAGTAAAGAAAATAATTCAACCTTATGAAAATAACCTAGTTACTTTCTTATTCTAGTAACTAATGAAACCTAATTAATTGAGTTTGAATTTTCAACACTTCCCTTCAAGTTAAAATCCACTTCTGGTACACCAAACATTTTTCTAAACTTCCTTAACTTGTATGTACCTAAGGCCTTTGTGAAAATCTCAACAACTTGATCTTTAGTACTGACATGAATAAGGTTAATTTCTCTTCTTAGAACTTTTTCTCTAATAAAATGGTAATGCACCTTAATGTGCTTTGTCCTAACATGATAGATCGGGTTGTTAGTAAGTAGTATGCTACTGATGTTATCACAATAAATGACAACATGAGCATCCATTAATTGTCCCAAATATGAAAGTAGTTTTTATAACCAAACTACTTCACATGTAACAATTGATGCGCTTCTATATTTTGCCTCTATGCTTCATAGTGCAACTGTTGGTTGTTTCTTAATCCTCTAAGTAATAACACCATTTCCAAAAGAGAACATGAAACCACTGGTTGATCTTCTATCTGAAACATTGCCAGCTTAATTAGCATCCATGTGTCCATATACTTTAACTCGCTTTTGGCAACATAATCTTGGACCCTCCTGTGGCAAAAAAAAACATTGAACTTAAACCTATGACTTGAACAAACATTTCCAAAATACACGGGTAGTAAGGCTACCTTAGCTAAGCAAATTACATCCTAGGTTTTAATGGGAAAGTTGCAAGGTGTGCGTTCATATTGAAGGCAAATATGAACTCATTATTCCCAAATTAGATTATCTATGGAAACATGCAAGTCATTGTAAGGCTTTGGAAGCCATGTTAAAGGTGAAAAAAAAAAACATTATTTCAATGAAAAATAATATTTTGCCCCAACTTGGTCTCAAAACAATGTTGCAACACGTCATTCATGGTGTAATTTAGATTAACAAGAAGAAAAAACTTGTCCAATTTACTTTGATTTTTTCATTTGTTTAGTCATGGCTTTCATGCGATAGAATATATAACAACATAAAAGTTGTTTATGCAATTGAATGTTCTTAATAATCCCATGAAATATGTTGTGGTAGGTTAGTTGGGGTAGGTTGTGGGATGGTAGATTGATAATTAATCAAATGGATATTAGTTCATGTCTATGTGATGTAGGCATGGAGAAGAATGCATGTCCTTTTCACTCTTCAACATGTTGTTGAAGGTGGTAATGTAGACAACTTGACCCTTTTCATTACCCAATTCTATATGTAGCAAAGAAGGCTAACTAAAGAGGAGCTAGGTGAAAGGCTCATTTGTTTTGGTGCAAACGGAGTCTCCTTTTCAAGGTGACCACACTAGAATGACATCACAATTAAAGGATAAACATGTTCCCTCCACAATGGAGTAGCATTTTATGGCCCACGAAACGAAGCTTGTTGTGCAAGCTTGCCAATGAAGTTTGTGAAGTTTGTTTAGCTTGCCAATGATGACCAAATTGGAAGATTTGCTCCATTCATTATAATCCTAATTCTCAAGCTCCCTTAAGTAGCATTTGGAATCCAATGAAATTGTTAGAATTGTAGAAACAACAAGACTTAAGATTTTGCAAAATGTCAAGACTTAATGAATTTTAACATTGGAGCTTTTGAACCAAATCATGGTAGAATTCAAGATTTTGATTGTGAAAATGTCATAGGACAACCCTTCAATTGCTTAAAAAAGGTTGAATTTTGACCTTTTTTTGTGACATTCACACATTATTAGCCTTGTCTTCTTCGGGTAGCCACTTTTATGGCCAACATATGCATTTTTCTCTATTGTTGGTGGGGCATGTTGTCCATGTTTCCTTCCATTCATCCTTTGTGCCAAAAACAATCCCATGAAAAAAAATAATGGTCAAGTTTGGATTATCGGAATTGCAAGTGGGATTTAAATCATGTACTAGATATTTCTGCAAAGAAAATGAAAAAAGGTCAACACAATTCTTCAAACATCTCTTGAAAATTATTTGACTATACAATAAATTAGAGAAATGCAATATACAAATTATAGTAGTTGGATAAAGACAATATTTAATTGAAAAGATTAAGTTTAACAAAAAGACAGTAGTAGATGAATTGGAAAATACCAAATCTATCTTGCATGACTAACAAATGAAGATCGTTCACATGTGTCATCAACTTCAAAGTTTCAAAACATAGTTCAATAAGTAAATATTGTTCATAGTAGGTGGAACTAATGCCAATCAATAAAGGTTAATGCTTAGAATTGGATTCTTTCAAGTTCGGGTTGATTAACCAAGTCATGTAGTTTGGTTCATTTGTATTTCATGACATTTTCCCCAACATTTGGGTCATTAAGGCCTCCAACTCCTAAGGAATTGGGACACAAACCCAATAAGAATGTCCAAGAACATTTTAATAATTTGCTTTAGGTTGTTGGATTAAGGCTACACATTGAACTTAACTCATAATCTATAATGAAAGTTCCAATCCTTACAAGTTCAATATTTTCTTGTCATTGCCAATTGACAAATTTCCCTTTCACCAATTTTACTTGTTATAGCAAGTGAGTCCCTGGCCTAATGTAAGAGGCTATAATGATGACTACATTTCCTATTGTTTTAAACATCATTTCATTTTGTTTTTATCTAAACAAACAAAAGATGGGAACTAGAGAAGGCGATGTCAATTTATTTTCACCTTGATTTGTAGCGGAAAGGTCTCACAACTATTTTAAAGAGTTTTGTCAATAAGATAGTTTAATTTGAGCTTGACATTCACCTCCACTCTAAGGTGTGATATAGGCTTAGGATTGACAAGCTAGCACTAATTTAGGCCCACTTCACACGAGGGCCCAAGAACTGGCCAAACTCTGGAGAATTCCAATTTGCTAAATTGCCCATTGGTTTTAAACTTGGGCACAATCCCAAAAACCGAAGACGATGTAATTGCCATGACAACATTATTTTGATGTTCATGAAAAATAAATGCTCGTATGATGAGGAAGAAATTTCTTTGTCTTGGCCCAAGAGTTGTATCATTAAATTATGCATATTTTCATTGTTGATGCATTTTATTTTTCATACAATTAGGGGTCTACTTCTTGGACCATATCCTTAGCTTGCAAGTCCTTGGGTCAAGAAAAGACTTTTAATTACAACCTCAAGTTGGCCCAAGAAATCAGCATGGGTTAAGTTGGGCTGTAGATTTTTGGGCTTGGGCCTTAGATAGTTTTACCTTCATGGGTTTTGCTGATTATGTACATATAATTTTTTTGGTAAAGTCTCTTGTCACATGTACTCCCGCCACCTATAGTGCACCTGGGGTTGGTCATAAGCATCTAAATACAATCATTGATACTAGTCATGGGTTAGTGAAGTGGGGTTTAGGGTTTAATTGAAAATCCGTTCAACATCAAAATTTAGGACCCAGCCTACAATTATCAATACCCAAAACTGTAGGCTAGGTCCTAGCCTATTCCTAGCCAATGTGTCTAATCTACCCTTAAGGGCTGAACCAAAAAATGGTTTACAATAATACATAGTGTCACATAGACACATTAGATCCAACTTTTGAAAGAAGGGAATTTATTAAATGTCAGTATGAAATGAGGAAATTCAGCATTAAATGCACAAGGTTCGAGAGTAATTATCGTAGGTAGGAGTAGTGAAAATATGTGTAGCAGCACTTGAGGTGCTCATGAAAAAGGAAAGACATGATGAAACTCAATTTACCACCAAAATTGGTGGAAAAACTAATTTGGGTCCTAGTTATTTCGCTGTGTAAAATTTTCATTCCCAATTACATGTTTGGGTGTGTTTTCCTCAAGAAGTAAAAGTGCAGACCTCGATTGTAGTGGAACTCAATTGTGTCTCCCAATAGTTTTTGCAAAACTCTCATGGACTTCAAAGGACCTTCTCCATTGGATCATCATGTCACCATCTAAGGATGTGAAACCTTTATTATTTATTCCTGTGTTTTCCTTTGGAGCCACAGTGTGATATTTCTGGAGATTCTCCCTCTTGTAAACCATGTGTGTTGTATACCCAATGCTCGGAAACACATAAATCTTTGGCATGGGTTTAAACCCCATGAACTGGGTGACTGGCAACTCGAGAGATTGACTCAGATTTGCTTGCAGGTACCTTAAAAATATGCTTTGCATCCTTGATAGTAATCTCAGCAATCCTCAGTCATTTTTCTAAGTTGAAGATTGATTATTCCACCAAATGATTATTTCATCATTCATGACTCATGTAAGACATTCCAAGATTTTATTGGGTATTTTTGGATGTAGCCAAAATAGGTGATGGACCATAAGAATATAAAGTCAAATTTGGCTACACGAAAAGCCTTTTGCTGCTTTTGTAACACTAGGAGGTGCAGGATTTATAAAGCCAAATTTCCAAGGAGTTTTGGTTGTTTATAGAGCATTCCATAAATTCATTGCTGCTTCATTGAGCAATTTGTGTGTGCCTCATCCATTGGCCTTATGTAAGGCAACTCCCTCGGAGTGAGAGTAGGATCCTACCGCTCCAAGGGAGTTACCCTTTGCGTAAGATATGAAAATGAAAAAAGTTAAGCATCCTTCCATTTTCTTGGATACCTAATATTAAAATCTGACCGATTCTATTTAATACTTTTTGAAATCTGAAGGTTTAAAACCCTAATAACCATTTTTTTTCTTTTTTTCCCCTCCCTATTGCACACTGCCTGCTATCCTCGTTTATTTCCACTCTTTGTGCAAAAAATCCAATCAAGGAAATGCATGGATTTGCATGGATTCTTTAATAAAAGATGACATTTGAAAAATTGCTACCTGATCACAGGGTTTGTCATGAAAGGCCTGTGCAATGAGAGAGAGAGAGAAATATATATATATATATATATATATAGGCACATACAAAAGGGTAGAAATCAATGGTAGTATTTTGGGATTCCTTTGCTGAAGCTTAGTTACGAGCATTAGCAACAGTTCACATTTGAGCAATTTGGCAGTGTTGTGTTGAAATAAAAATTACTCATTGGTCCATCATGCCTGGAGCTCGCACTTTGGGTTTACATTAAAGTAATTTGAGGCCAACACCAAAGCAAGCAAATGAGAGTGAACTAAAAATTCACATGGAATCTTACTTGGCTGAAGTGGATAATATTGGCCTAAAGTGAAGAAATATGTGCTGGGATTGTAATGGAATTTTTCAGGCATACATCAAAGAGGTGGGCCTGATGGTATATGCAGGACCCATGCAACCAAAAAACTTCAAAGTCAATTTTTTCTTGTATTTTGTATTGAATTTTTTGGGAAGGCCAAGTTGGAAGGAACTTTTGTGGGTGTGTTGTGGCCCCCTTTGTTCACAAAATTACTACCACTCCAACTATAAGGTTCTTATGGTCTATCCCTTGGTCCATTTCAGGTTGATACCCATGTTCGTTGCTTATTGAGTTTTGATCCAATCATCAATTTCGTTCTCCAACTTATCAATTGGTTGTTGAATTTTTTATAATTGATTAAATTGATAATTACATGGTATTGAAATTTCAAATTTTAATAACCTACTTGGATGACCTGATTATCATCTAGGCAAGTTATCAATCTTTAAACATTAAAATATATTTCCAAAGCTAATGATTTACAAGTTAATTGATAGTCCTCAATCGATTATCTGAAAACCTAGCCTTTTGGGTAATAATCAAAACCTACCATTTTGATTTCAGATAATCGGTAGTACGATTATTACCCAAATTTCTTTTAATACCCTAATTGGCACCCATTTATAAAAGATTGATATTGATATTCTGTGTGGTCTCAAAAAAATTTCGAATTTTTTTTTGTAAAACAAGAAAAAACCACTAATAAAGGCCAACACAAGTTTACACTAGGAACAAAGGCTCTTAGGCCATGGCTCATGGGCTTTGCCATGGTCTCATCTGAAAAGGAAGTGCCATGAGTTTCATACCCTAACATTAGGTTTGCCCATGGATGTCAATGTGGTCGGTACAAGAGTATTGCTACAATTACCCCCCTTAGTCTACCCTTTGCCCTTTTTTCACCCTGTTATGTTTTACGCCGATAACATCTTGTGTTGTTATGCATACTAAGGGGCACATACCATGCCAAGTAGCATGTGCCAAGGGTCTTGCAACATGTTACATATCCCTTACCACCCATAACATGGGCAAGACGTGTATGAAAACATGGACCCAAAACATGTCTAGAAATGCCAAGGTGAAAAAAAATGGGGCAAAACTGGGGCAGATTGGGGGAAAAAGAATTGTAGCAATACTCTTGTACATTAACAACTAACTATGGGCATACGTAATGTTAGGGGGGGTTTCATACGCCATGACCCAATAACTATTAAGTGTCAACTAATCCTTAGTGCAGGTGGATATCAACTTGCTTTGTTGGCCTTGCCTACCAAGGCAAGGATATTGTGTTTAGATTCCTTATAGAGTATAATAGCTTAAGGGATTTTGGCGCCTATGTAATAGGTCTACTTTTATATGAAGATTTTTGAAAGATGATATTTTGGCTTGTGTTGAAACTTGAGATTAAATAGGGAGAGTTATAATATCTTGAAGTATTTTGGCTTTTTTTAAAGGATTTTTTGAAGATTACATTTTTGCATGGTGAAATATTTGAGTTTTCATAATTCTTCTTTTGCCTTAAGATACCTTTTAGTATGTAAATGGCAAGGCCATAGTGTGACACACCCCTTGTTATAGACCACTTTTAGCCAATATTGTACTCACATTCGCACACATCAATGTGTGCTCAAGATGTGGAATACCAATTCTTTGAAATGATAAAAGGGCAAAGCTTGTTCAGACACTAGATTAATGAACTTGACAAACATTAACTTAAGGAAGAGAACACGAGAAGAAAGAGAAAAGGCAAAAAAGAGAAACGTACCAAAGTCATAATTCAATTACCAAGATTTTTTGAAAAAAACCTCAATTACAAGGAATAAGTATATGAGAAATCAATTGCTTAACTACCACCCACAAATAACAAACCAATTTCCAATTTCCTTGTTCAACTATGAATAAACTGTAAAGAATTTAACAAATCGGATAGTTAGAATGAGAGGCAGGCTTTAATAAAAAAATAATTTTTAATAATTTTTTTAAATAAAAAAACTGGCGAAATTTAAAATAAATAAGAGAAATTAAACATTACAAAATCAAAACATTGAATGATTTTGGAGGTTTTCAATTGTCAGAAGTGATAAAATTTTTGGTAAAAAGTGCCAGATATATTTGGTCTTTCATTTTGTAGCCAAAAATACAGATGGATGATTGTAAAATTATATTTCATATTTGATTTATAGCCAAATTGGCTAAATTTTCTTAGTGATGATTGTCACTTTTTTTTACATCTTCCTATGGATGATAGCCACTTTGGCTACAAACAAAAATTCCTAAAAGAAGCACTAAGATTCAGAGGTAGATTGAGAAGGAACAAGAGTTATGAAAATTATGAATAAAATTAGGAATAGTGCAATTATTCCACCTCTTTGACTTTACCCCTTTAAGACCTAATTAAGTTTCGACTTGTTACAAGCACTTGATAAGTGAATTGAGATTTGGATTAATTTTACAGTAGAGATGTTCAGATGGGACCTCAGGCTTCTGTCTCTTTATGTATTTCTTCTAGTCTTCTGGATTGTTATATGCTTATTAATAAAGTTTGACAACTTGTTTTAAATCAATGCTCTAGCTGAACTAGCAAGGATAATGAGCAAATCAGATGTGCTACAATTCTTTTTTCTTAACTAGTATCTAATAATCCTCACTCAACTAATTACAAGCAAGCAAGTGCCGATTGAGTATCCTAATTCAACAACTACAACAAGCAAGTCCCAATTGAGTTTCATAACCCAACTATGAAATGGAAGTAACAATTCAGTTGCAAGAATGAGCAAGTGT
>Ga0209611_10011159_pt1 | contig 13034 bp, 12 predicted proteins | sample S1TSphgellanicum_3_FD_187693 | JGI IMG/M metagenome (GOLD analysis project Ga0209611, IMG submission 187693) | Host-associated microbial communities from peat moss isolated from Minnesota, USA - S1T2_Fc - Sphagnum magellanicum MG (SPAdes) (version 2) | ecosystem: Host-associated > Plants > Peat... | reverse complement strand
CGCCCAATCCTCAAAACCCACCTGCTTGTCCTCCGGTTGTTGCATCCCTTATCGACGCAACCTCGCCACCGCTCGTTCAATCATTTTGCAGAGGTCTCTTTCAGGGCTTGCCGCTCTTCATGGATAAACCCAGGGCTTCGCCCTGGGCTAACTTGTCGCGCCCCTTTGGGGCTGCTGACGGATCACCGCGCGGGCGACGACTTCGGCGACTTCTTCAGCGCGGGCAGCGGCTTCTTCAGGTTGCGCGAAATCTGGAAGATCGAGACGCAGTTGTTGATCACGTAGTAGAGCGAAAGCCCGGCGGCGAAATTGTAGAACGCGAACAGGAAAATCAGCGGCATGAACTGCGCGATGCGGGCCTGCTGCGGATCGCCGATCTGCGGCGTCAGCCGCATCATCACCATGGTCAGCGCCGTCACCATGATCGGCAGCGGATGCAGGCCATTGATGCCCAGGAATGAGAACGGAAACGAGAGCACCGTGTCCGGCTTGGTCAGGTCGTGCACCCACAGGAACGACTGCCCGCGCAGCTCCACCGCGTTTTGCAGCATGAAATAGAGGCTGAAAAACACCGGCATCTGCACGAACGCGGGCCAGCAGCCGCCGAACGGATTCACGCCATAATCCTTGTAGAGCGCGAAGGTTTCCTTCTGCAGCTTCTCGGGCTCGTCCTTATATTTGGCCTGGATTTCCTTCAGCAGCGGCGCCAGCGCCTGCATTTTCTTGCCCGCGTGGTTCGCCTTGCTTTGCAGCGGCCAGGTGACCGCCTTGATCATGAGCGTGAGCAGGATGATGGCCACGCCGTAGTTGTTGAAGATCGAGTACCAGAAGCGCAGCACGGTCAGCATCGGCACGATCAGCCAGGAGAACGGCAGCACGCCGTCGTAGTTCATGATCGCCCCCTGGTCCTGGCCCAGCGCGTCGAGACGGTTGAAATCCTTCGGCCCCGCATAGAGCCCATAGGCCAGCGTTATGCTCTTGCCCGCGGGCACGTTCACGGCACCAAAATTCGCGGCGGCCTCGATGTCGGGCACGGAAGTGGTCGGGATTCGCCCGTCACTGTCGCGCACGTTGTAGGCGTTGAAATTCGCGTGCGTGATCGACTTCTCCGCCGCCGGCGTCAGCAGGACCGCGAAGAACTGGTTCTCCACGCCGAGCCATTCCAGCGGCGCGTTGTCGATGTCCGTGCTGGTAAAGGCATCGCGCGGGCCGCGGCCCGGGAAGACGAACAAGTACGTCGTCGGGTTGAAGTCGCTGACCGTCGTAAGATGGAACTTCGCCGTCAGCCAGCCGGATCCGAGATACTGCGCGTTGGAGGCGCTCGGTTTCGGCTCGGGCGCGTTGCCCTGCGCATCAAAGAGCGGCTCCGCGCGGCCCACGCTCAGCGTATAGTCCGGCAGCGTGACATCGGCCGCGCCGGGATTGGTCAGCGTGTCGATCACGTCGAGGTTGTAGACCTCCGGTTTCGGCTCGGGCCGGCCAAGCGCGTGGCCAATCGCACGCGAAATGCGCCGGAGAGTTCCGCCGAGGCCGCTGTAACGGTCCGGCTCCTGGCCGAAGGCGTACTTGCGCTGCCACTGCAGGCCGTTCGGCAGCGTCGTCGTGAAGGTGATCGCCTTGCCGGCCTCCACCTGCGCGGTGAAGTTGGCCGTGTCTGCGCCGGGCCAGCCGCCGAGCGTCATCACGTTGTTGCGCGCTTCCTGGTTGAGAATGATGTTGCCGCCGTTGTCCGCCTTCTGAAGCTTCAGCTCGACCTGCTTGATCGCCGCGCCGAGCGAGGTGAAGGTGATCTTCACCGCATCGTTTTCCAGCGTGCTGATCGTTTCCGCCACCGCCGGCGGCGTGGGCGCAACGGTGGTAGCCGGCGTGTTGGCCTTGCCCGGTTCCGGCGCGGACGGCTGCGCCGTCAGGCTGGGCGGATTCTCCGGCGCGGCATTCGTCAAGGCGGCGGCGGACGGCTTTTGCGGCAGCTTCGACGGCAGGTATTTCTCCTGCATCTGGAAGAGGACGACGAAGAGGACCAGGCAGACGCCAAGGCCGATGCGGCTCGTGCGATCCATAGATTACGAGGCGCGGCAGACCGGCGGCACGGGGTCGAAGCCGGAGCCGCCCCACGGATGGCAGCGCATCAGGCGGCGCGCGCCGAGTCCCATCCCGCGGCAGAGGCCATGCGTGCAGATGGCCTGCTCCGTGTAATGGGAGCAGGTCGGCACATAGCGGCAGCAGCCCTGCACGCCCAGCATCAGCTTGAGCGGCAGAAAAACCACGCGGTAAGCGCGGATGAGGAAGACGGCAAACGACTTCATGAGCGGTTCAGCATGGCGAAGAAGGGAAAAGGGTAAAGGGAAAAAGGTAAAGGGACCGCAGGGATTGCCCGCGCCTCGCCCCTTTTAAAGACTGTCCCTTTGCCCTTAGCCCTTTAACTTTTTCCTTTCTAATGCACCGCCAGCAGCGCCTCGTCCACCGCGTAGCCGTAGCGGACGTAACCGGCATATTCGAGACGCAGCGTTTCGCGGCGCAACTCGGGATCCCATTCCGGCATGGGGATGAAATCCGGGCTCTCGTTCTGGCGCGGGAAATCGAGCACGAATCGCCGGTCGACCGGCTGCCCCATCAGCGCGAAAGCCCGCAACAGGTCCCGCGTCAGCGTCTCCAGCTTCCCGACAAAGGTCACGCCCGGCCGCACGTACCAGCCGTACATCTCGGTCACGAAACCGGGCCGCTTGCGGTTGACATTGTGCACGAACGTATTGAAATCCGGGCTGCCGAGACCGTTCAACATCATCGTCGGATACCAGTTGTAGGGATCGGATTCGTTGCCCAGCACGCGCCACTTGATGCTCATCATGAAGCGCCACCACGACTCGTACCAGCTCAGCGGCTCGCGCACGAAACAGAAGGTGAAGCAGCCGCGCTCCATCTGCAGTTGCGCCTTGGGCGAATGCAGCCACTCGCGCAGGATGTAGCGCGTGACCTTCAGGTTGCGGTGCAGCTTCGCGTGCCAGACGGTGCGATCGAAGTCGGTGTGATTATTACCCAGCGGGCCTCGCACCAGGTCGAGGCCTTTCAGCACTTCGTGAACGTAAGTGCCGCCCGTCTTGGGCACGTGAAGGAAGACTGCTTTATTTCTCAGGAGGTACGCCATGAACTGCTGCTCATCGATGGAAGTTGAGTGATCGAATTGGAGAAAGGAGGGTCGAATAATTAGACGCACGCCGCGGGCGGTGGATTACGAAAACTTGATTCACGTGCCTTTACATACCGGGGTGCGCAGGCAATAGTCGGGGCCGCGCATGTCGACGTTGAAGGAAATCGCCGCAAGCCTGGATCTGTCGGTCATGGCGGTTTCGAAAGCGCTGCGCGACGCGCCCGATATCAGCGCCGGCACCAAGGCCCGTGTGCAGGCCGAGGCCCGGCGGCGCAATTACATTCCCAACCGCGCCGCGCAAAATTTGCGCCTGCGCCGCAGCGGACTCATCGGCATCGTCGTGCCGCAGATCAACCACACCTATTACTCACATTTAATCTGGGGCGCGGAACGCCAGGCCGAGGCGGTCGACCTGCAGATCCTCCTCGCCGCGTCGCTGGACCGCGCGGAGACCGAGATGCGCGAGGTGCAGAAACTCATCGCGCGGCAGGTGGAGGCCATCCTGCTCGTGCCCGCCGTGCGCTGGCAGCACCGCCTCGCCACGCTGGAATTGCTCCGCGCCAGCGGCATTCCCGCCGTCCTGCTCGACGCCTATCCCGCCGGCGCGGAGAAATTCCCGAACGTGAGCTGGGTGGTCAGCGATGACGAGCGCGGTGGGCAGATCGCCACGGAACATTTGCTCGAGCTGGGCCACCAGCAGATTCTTTTTCTCGCCGGGCCGAATGGCTCCTCCTCCAGCGCGGGGCGGTTCGGCGGCTACCAGCGCGCGCTGGCCGCGGCCGGCGTCCCCTACAGCGACGAGCGCGTGTTTCTCGCCGACAAGGACATCGACTCCGGCCGCAAGGCGATGTCGCAAGCGCTCTCCGAGAAGGTCCCGTTCACCGCGCTCGTGGCCTATAACGACAGCGTGGCCATCGGCGCGGCCGAGGTGCTCGCGCAGCAGGGCTTTCGCGTGCCGGAAGACGTCTCCATCGTCGGTTTCGGCGACGGCATGATGGCCGCCTACTACCGCGTCCCCCTCACCACCGTGCGCGTCGCGCAAACCGAGATGGGCGAGAAGGCCCTGCGCCTCGCCCTCGAAATGCAGCGCGGCAAAACCGTCCAGCCCCGCATCCTCCCCGTCGAAATCACCGTCCGCGAAAGCACGAAGAAAAGGGTAGTGTCCTAAGACACAACCTCTAAGCGCTTAGTATTGACGATGGCCGCATGACCGGCGATCATATGGATGGAAGAATAAGTGTAGATACTTGTTCCGGCGTACCGATATCATTCTTATGTCTATTACCTTTGAGGTATTCCAAGAGGAATCTCATTTGGTCGCAAAATGGGATGCCCCAATTGGTATGGGGGGTATCACCACCCAAGCCAAAACTCTGCAAGAGTTAGCCAAGTCCGTGGTTGAAGCCGTCCTTTGTCACTTCGACGAAGAGGAGCTTCCCGATAAGGTGCAACTCCATTTCGTTAACGATCCGGCGTTGGACCTCCGTGAAGTTGCCTAGGAATCTTTCCGGCTCGGACATCATAAAAGCCCTTAAACGTAAGGGCTTTGTTTTCATACGCCAGAAGGGCTCTCACGTTCGATTGGAATGTCTTTCCAAAAAAGTTACCGTCCCGAACCACAAGGAAATTTGTCCGAAGACACTGCAAAGCATTTTGGAGCAGGCTCAAGTTTCCATTGAGGAACTTATGGCGGAAATGTAGCCCTGATTCAAATTGGGACTCTACCGGAAAGGGCAGGCGATTGAAGTGAGTAGCAATATTGATTGGCTTCTGGGAGGGGAAGAGAAATATGAGCAAACTCAAAAAGAATAATCCGCACTTGGGCAGTCGCTTCGAAGACTGGCTCAAGGAAGAAGGCATCTACGAGCAGGTGGTCGCGCAGGCCGAGAAGGAAATTCTTGCGTGGAAACTGCAGACGGCGATGAAGGCGAAGAAAATCTCCGTGTCAACGCTGGCCAAGCGCATGCACACGAGCCGCGCCGCGGTGAATCGGATTCTCGATCCCGCCAACCCGTCCGTTACGCTGGGCACCCTCGGTAAGGCGGCCCTTGCGCTCGGCAAACGCTGGAAATTCGACCTGGTCGATGCCTGAACGCGGCCCATGTCCACTGAGCTGCATAACCGCATCGCCATTTTCGTCAACGGCCACACGCGGCAGGTCGCGGCCATGATGTCGCTGGGCGAGCTGGCGCAAAGTTGCGGGCTCGATCCCAGGCGCCTGTTGGTGGAGCTAAACCTGCAAACGCTCCCGCGCGACGAATGGCCCACGCACACCCTCCAGCACGGCGACCGCGTCGAGTTTATCCAAGTCGTCGCGGGCGGGTGAGATCGTAGCCGCGCCCCGGTCCGCACCCGGACGCGGATACTCCGTCCCTTTGCCCTTTAACTTTTACCCTTGGCCCTTATTCGTGCACGGGCTTCCAGCGCTTTTCCTCACAGTCGTAGATGTCGAAGAAGTAGCGCAGGTGCCGGATGACGTTTTGCGGGACGTTCTTGGGGATGTAGTCCTCCATGAATTCCTGCAGGCCGTCGGGCAGCTCGCTGATGCGCTTGTAGCGCCACTCGTTGTTCCACTTGATGACTTCGATGCGTTCGCGCTTGGCGTTCTTCTGGATCCAGGCGCTGACGGCGTCGTTGTCCGCGCCGGTGGCGAGGAAATCGCGCAGGTCCGCGCCCTTGATGCCCGCGAAGCCGAGGAAAAAGTTGTCGAGCGGGCAGTCGAAGTGATATTCGCCCGCCGTGCCGGCCAGTTCCGCGCGGCCCTTGTCGACGCAGCGATGGGCCAGGACGTAACCGCCAAGCATGGCGTGGGGACTCGCCGGAAAATCCTTCGTCAGGTCCAGCGCCAGTTTCTTCACATTGGGATCGATTGTGCTCATGGAATCAATCTACACAGAAAGTGGAGGCTGTCGCGTGACGTTCGCGCGGCGTCTTATTTCACCGGCTCTCAAGGCGAAATAAGCGGCCCCGGCTACCAGGTCGCGGCCAGGTCGCGCAGGGCCATCTCGGCCCGCTCCTTGGACTGCCGCGCGGCGTCCTCGCCCTGGTTCAGGTTGTCGGCGGTGACGAACCGGACGTCGGTCAGCCCGATGAAGCCGAAGACGGCACGCAGGTACGGCTCCTGGAAGTTGAGCGCGGCCGTTGCGCTGCCCGGCGTGAACGCCCCGCCGCTGGCCGTGAGGAAGAGCGCCTTCTTGCCCGTGACCAGACCCTCGTAGCCCTTCGGCCCGAGACCGAACGTGCGGCCCGCGCGGACGATCTGGTCGATGTAGGCCTTGAAGGTCGAGGGGATGCTGAAGTTGTACATCGGCACGGCGAAGACGTAGCGGTCGGCGGAGATGAACTCCTCCACCAGCGAGTCCGACACGGCGATGGCCGCCTTCGATTCCGGCGTCTGCTGGTCCATCGGGGCGTAGGCGCCGACGACCCACGCCTCGGTCACGTGCGGCACCGGATGATGCCCGATGTCGCGCAGCAGGATGCGGTCGCCGGGATGGCGCTGCTTCCATAGGTCGAGGAACGCGGTGGTGAGGGTGCGGGAAACGGAACGGTCGCCGCGAGGGCTGGCCGTGACAACGAGGAGGGTCGGCATAGACGTAACTAAGACGCTCGGAACTCCCGCCACGTTCGCAAATACTATCGTTTGGTCAAACGAACAGTGGGCTGGCAAAGTGGCGGCATTCATGGCCCGCGATCCGAACCGCCCCCGCTACACCGTCATCGTGCCGATGGCGCGGTTTCGCGCCGATGAGCCGGTGCTGGCCAGCCTGCGCGCGACACCGGCGCCCGAGGGCGGCGTGCAGGTCATCGTCGCGCAGGGCGTGCATCCCGCGCGGCAGCGGAACCTCGCCGTGGCGCACGCGCTCGGCGACATCGTGGTCTTCCTCGACAACGACTGCTCGTTGGGCGAGGGCTACTGGGCACACCTCGCCGCCGCGTTCGCGCGGCCCGAGGTCGAGATCGTCGGCGGTCCCGCGCTGCTGCGGTCCGGCGCGGGAGCTTGGGAGCAGATCTTCCACGCGCTGCTCACGCATCCGCTCGTCGTCGGCGGCGTGGCCGCGCGCTACACCGCGTGGGGAAAATTCCGTGCCGCGAAGCAGACCGACCTCATCCTCTGCAACCTCGCCGTGCACCGCGAAACCTTCGCGCGCATCGGCCCGCTCTCCAGCGATCTCTACCCGAACGAGGAAAACGAGTGGCTCGACCGCGCCCACGCCGCCGGCTTCGGCGCCTACTACGATCCCGCGCTGCAGGTCTTCCGCCCGCAGCGCCGCACCCCGCGCGAGATGAGCGCCACCCTGCTGCGCTACGGCATCGGCCGCACGCGCCAATTTCGCGTCAGCGGCTGGCGCTTCACCTTTCACCAGGTGCTTCCCGGCATGCTGCTCGCGGCGCTCATCGCGGTCATCGCCCTGCGCCTCGAGGTGGAGTTCGCGCTTCTCTGGCTGCTCGCCGCCGTGATCGTTGCCACCACGTGCGAAGCCTCCCTGCGCGGCTGGCGGCGAATCGTCGCCGGCCTCATCGCGCCAGCCATCCCGCTCATCTACGCCACCGGCCAGATCATCGGCTGGTTCACCGTCTGGTTTCCCGCGCCGGTCCAGTCGCCCGACATCCGTCTCCTCGATGAGAAAGGCGATTCTCATCCTCCCGCAAGCAATCTCTAGCTCGCCGCTCTTATACATCCGCTCCCGAAAGTTTCACGATCCGGCGGAAAAGAGGTGACGACCGAAATTCCGGTGTTACATACATCCTCCGGGTAGCGTGTATCGGCAGGAATTTCCGAAGATGAAGCGAATTCGTTTCCATCGCGGCAGATGCTCGACGCGAGGGGGGTTTAACCTCGTGGAAGTCTCCTTTACCATCGGCGTTCTCAGTCTCGCCATCGTGACCCTCGGACCCCTGCTTGGCTTGGGCCTCAAGACTTCGCGCGGCGCCCGGGACGACCGCATGTCTTCGCAAATCGCCCGCACCTTCGCCGAGGAAGCGAAGCAAGGCACGCTCGGGACCGCGACGTCTTACCTCGATGATCAAGGCGCGGCCTGCAATCCCCAGAGCGCGGCCTTCGTCGTCCAGCCCGTGACTCAAAGCGCCGGAAGCGTGGGCTCGCAACTGGCCCTGCGGGTCACGCCGGTGGGCGCTCCCGGCCACGCGCGGGTTTATGCCGTTGTACTACCCGTGGCCGCCCAGAACTAGCCGCCGCGCCTTCACGCTGCTGGAGGTGCTCGTCACCCTGGCGATGCTGATGGTGATTCTCATCGTCCTCGCGCAGGGCATGGACAGCGCCGACCGCGCCTGGAAAACCGGCGCGAATGATCCCTTCGCCGCCGCGCAGGACGCCTTCGAAACCGTGGCCAGCCGTCTCGCCGATGCCACGCTCGAGACCTACACGGACTACGCCGACGCCAGCGGCAACTTCCCCACCAACGCCGCGTTCGTGGCGGACCACCTCGCGCGCCGTTCCGACCTGGCCTTCGCCTGCGGTCCTGCCGCAAGCCTGCTCGCCACCAGCCACCGCACGACCGCTGGAGACGCCGTCTTCTTCACCGCGGCGGAAGGCGCCACGCAATCCTACGCCAACCAGGGCCTCGGCCGCCTGCTCAACGACATGGGCTACTTCGTCGAGTTCAGCGACGACACCTCCGAGCCCTCCTTCCTGCTCACCACGCACCGCTACCGCTGGCGGCTGCGGCAGGTCGAACAACCCTCGGAGGCGCTGCAGGTCTACGCCGCGTCAAGCACCTCCTCGTGGATCCAGCAACTCGTCCCCGCGAATGCCTCCGCGCCGATGCTGGCCGAAAACGTCATCGCCCTTGTCGCGCTGCCCGACCGCTACGCGGCAGACAACGGCGCCGCACTCGCGCCCGCCTACCGCTACGATTCGCGCAACGCGGCCAACGCCGTCACGCTCAATCAGCTCCCGCCCCGGCTGATCCTCGCGCTCGTCGCCATCGACGAAATCTCCGCCGAACGCCTCGCGCTGCAAGACGGCGCCAACGCGCCCGCGCTGGTCGCGGCGAATCTCTTCCAGCAAGGCACGCCCTCCCAACTCGCGCAGGACCTTGCCACGCTCGATGCATCGCTCACCGCGCAAAAAATCGGCCATCGCATTTACCGGCGCGAAATCCTGCTCCCCTCCGCCGCGTGGTCCAACGCCACGCCCTAATCCGCCCGCATGAAATTTCCCGACCCGCGCCACCGCCGGCAGCAGAGCATGGTGCTGATCATGGCGCTCGTCGCCATCGCCGTCCTCACGGTGCTGATGCTCGCTCTCTTCCAAGGCGCAACCCTTCAAAATCGCAGCGCACAGAACAGTGCGATCCTCGCGCAGGAAGACCTGCTCGCCGACTCCGCCGCGGCGCTCGTCGAGGGCCAGATCGCGCAAGCGGCGTCGTACACCAACCAGACCACGTGGATGTCGCAACCCGGCCTCGTCCGCACCTACAGCCTGACGAACCCGGCGAATCCGCGCGTGCCACTCGCGTGCTACAAGCTCTACTCGGCCACAAACCTCGCGGCCATGACCGACACCAGCGGCTCCATCGCCTTCATGAGCGCGGACGTCCCGGCCAATTGGAGCTCGCAGCCCGCGCTCTACGTCGATCTCAACACGCCCGCGAAAACTGCCACGCAGGAAACCGTCTATCCCATCTTCGATCCCGCCGCAATCAACACCGTGCAGGGACTCAGCGCCGATTCACCCGACGGCGCGCAGATGCCCGTCGCGTGGCTGTACCAGTTGCAGGACGGCACGCTCGGCCCCGCCGGCAACGCCACGGCTGCGAATCCCATCGTCGCGCGCATCGCCTTTTGGACCGACGACGAAACCAGCAAGATCAACATCAACACCGCCGGCGTCGGCGATGGCTGGAACACTCCGCGCGCCAATTCCCCCGGCGACCTCGCCGCCGCGACCAACCAGCCCGCGCAGGGCGAATACTCCGCCTATCCCGGCCACCCCGCGACCACCTCGCTCAACGTCGTCTTCGGCTCGGGCAGCGCGCCCTCGGCCGCGCAAGCCGGGCAATGGCTCGCCCTCACCCCGCGCTACGCCTGGGGCGGATCGCAGTTCGGCACCGTATCGACCACGCCGAACCAACCCGTGCCGGCGAAAACAGGCCATCTCTACGCCTCACCCGACGAACTCCTCTTCGCCTGCACCAACACCACGCCGCGCACCGCCAACGCCATCACGCCAAGCCAGCTCGAGACCGCGCGCTTCGTCCTCACCGCGCACAGCGTCGCGCCGGAAACGACGCTGCTGGGCGAGCCGCGCATCGCCATCTGGCCCGTGGCCGATTCCGGCGCGAACCTGACCGCGACCGATCGCGCCATCACCAACGCCTCAACCGTCGGCACGCGCGGCTACTTCTTCCAGCGCAACTCGCCCCTCAATTCGCTCGACGATTTCACCACCAACGCCCCCGCCAGCGCGGCCGCCGCCGCCAGCAACCTTCGGCTCTTCGGCGATCTCGTGAATCGCGGCACCAACAACCTGCCCGGTTGCAGCGCTACCTTCGCGCAGAAATATCCCGGCGCGCAATGGACGCAGCTCATGCTCGAGATCGCCGACTCCATCCACGCCCTCAACGCCGTCGCGCCGAGCGGCCCCGCTTTCGCGCCCTCGTTCGCCTCCAACGGCACGAACTACGGCTACGGTTTCGTCGAGCCGCTGACCACGACCTACGGCTCAGGGGCCAGCGCCATCACGCTGCGCGGCCTCGGCCGCTGCCCAACGCTCTCCAGCCTCACCCTCGTTTTCTACGTCAGCGGCTTCGGCTACACGACCAGCACCGGCAGCAGCACCAGCATCGACTACGAGACCACGCCCGATACACCCGGCGGCACGAGCTGGAACGCCACGTTCGGCGCAACCACCAACGTCTGGTCCAAAGTCAACAGCGAGCTCGTGCGCGCGTTCGTCGTGCCGTGCACGCATCAACCCGGCTGCGCTTATCCGGAGGTGAGCGACGCCTGCGCGCTCCAGATTCAAGGCCTCAACAAACTCACCATCACGATCCTCAACTCGCTCGGCAATCCCATCACCAGCACGCTCGGCTTTTCCGGCACGATCACCTCGCCCATCCTCGGCACGCCGCTGAACAATTACTCCGACCGCGCGTGGGGCGGCAACGAAGGGCCGCTCGCATGGACCGTTTCGGCCGACGCGCTCGCCCAGAATCCGTCGCTGCGCTACGCCTTCGCCACGACCAATGCGATCGCCGTGCCGATCAATAGCGGCTCGCCCTACAACAACACCGCGTGGCCCGTCCTGAAGAAGCACTTCGTCTGCAACGGCGCCACGCTCACCGTGGTGATGTCCGATCTCAACGGCAACCCGATCCAAACCAACGCGGTCAACCTTCCCGCCTTCACCGTGCAGCAGCCGCCGACCAGCGCGGGCGAGGCCGACCACATGGACGCCATGCCGCCGACAAACTCCATCGCGGGCTGGTCCACCAATGCGAACTGCGCCGTCGCGCCCTCCTGGTACATGACGCTCGAGCACCGGCTCGCCACCTCGGCCAGCAGCCGCCCGCTCATGATCCAGGCCGGTGATGTCTGCGCCAGCGTCGAGGCGGTCGACGCGCGACTCGTCGCGGGCTTCGCCAGTGTGCCCACGAATTTCTTCCAGCCGCACCAGCTCAATTCCTACGTGTCGGCCAACTCGCTCGGCGGATCGCAGGCGCACAACATCCGCTTCGCCGACGGCACCAGCGCGTGCTTCGCGCCGGGAAATGTGCCGCTAGGCGACTTGCGATCTTCCGGCATCACCAGAAACATCTTCACTCCCTATGCGGTCACCACGTCCACCATCCCCGTCCACGACTGGCGCACCGGCGCGCTCCTGGCCTCGAACACCACCACCACGCCGGTCACGCCCTACACCTATTTCACCAGCGCGCCGTGCAGCGTGCCGGCGGGAACGCAGGGCGTCTACATGACCAACACCGTCGCCAATCCGCAGACCGGACCGGGCGACTGGGACACCGGCCCCGGGTACGCGCCCGATGGCGCGCTCATCAACCTGCCCGATGCCGGCACGACCAACACGCCTGCCGCGGCGTACCAATCGCTCAACGGCAACGATGTCGGCGCGCCCACGCAACGCACACCCAATGCGCTCGTCCCCTCGCCGGTGATTTTCGGTTCGCTCCCCGCCGGCATCAATCCCGCCGCGCCCGCGACCTCAACGCCGTGGCGCACGCTGCTCTTCTGCCCCTATCCCGCCGCCAACACCAGCGCCACGCCCTACGCGATGCATCCCGGCGCGGCCAGCCCGTACGATTACCTCCTCCTCGACAACTTCTGGATGCCCGTAGTCGAGCCGTATCCGATCAGCACCTGCATGGCCACGCGCGGCAAGATCAACCTCAACGATCAGATTGCACCTTTCACTTACATTCACCGCAGCACGGCCCTGCGTGCGTTGCTCGACAGCCTGCGCATTCCCGCGATCTCCTCCCAAAGTGCGCTGACCTACAAGACTTCCGGCGCCGGCACCACCAACTCCATCTGGAACCCCGTCGATGAAAACGGCACCGTTGCGCAAATCGATGATCGCCTGACCAACGGCAGCGCCGACGCCTACTTGAGCGAAAGCGAAATCTGCGCCGTGCCGCTCGTGCCCCAGCTTTCGACGCCGCTCGACACTTCCAGCGTCGCCAATGCGCAAGCCGCACTTGTCGCCTTCTGGAATACCGCCTACGCGAACGGGGCCAACGCCAACGGCGCGCTGACCGGCGACAACTTGCGCGAGCTGCCCTACGCGCAACTCTACGGCCGGCTCACCACCCGCTCGAATGCCTACACCGTGCACATCTGGGCGCAGGTGCTTAAAAAATTACCCAACGATCCGCAGCAAAACGTCTGGCGCGAAGGCACCGAT
>Ga0209611_10011157_pt1 | contig 13035 bp, 7 predicted proteins | sample S1TSphgellanicum_3_FD_187693 | JGI IMG/M metagenome (GOLD analysis project Ga0209611, IMG submission 187693) | Host-associated microbial communities from peat moss isolated from Minnesota, USA - S1T2_Fc - Sphagnum magellanicum MG (SPAdes) (version 2) | ecosystem: Host-associated > Plants > Peat... | reverse complement strand
GTACGGCCTGCAAGACGAAGCGCTCGCTGAGGCGCGTCATGTGCCTGAGCTGCGGTGCTTGTGATTCGGTAACTCATCTGCTCGCAGGTGGTCTGCGGCTCCGACAACGGCCAACCAATCGTCCCTGGGCCGCCCAAGCAGGTGTTTCATCGCTTTATTCTCCGCTGCGCGCGGGGCCGGCAGCCGGCGCGAAGCGCGTTCTCATTCTGTCGGACGCCGAAACAATAATCCAGCGTGGACCCCGCTCGTGGCCAAGGGCGTCTCTTGCCAAATGAGGATGGATCAATCGCTTCCTAGTCATTCGAGTGCTTCCGGTCCAGCGGTGCTTGGGGTCCAGCGGGCCGCGTTGCCGCTTTACCGGCCGCCGACCCAGACGGCAGGCCGACCCCGCTCGAGCGTTCTGCTCCTCTCACCGCGATTAGTCAATTGACTTGATCTGATAAATCAATTGACTTGATCTATTGTCCGTGATTAAGATCGCGAAAAGTCAGCAATCGCCTCGACATCGACGATGACCGGTTGAACTGAAAAACTTAGATGAAGGCTCATAAACGGGGATGGAGCCACACTTGATTCTTCACGCGATTTTCTAGATCGGCAGCTCGTGCGCTGACGCGTCCGTCGCGGACCCGCGTCCGTCGCCGACTTGGGTGCCGAGCGACCGCTTCGGTTCCGGCCGGGCGCCGGGCGCGTGACGCCTCGCGATGGGCACGGCCGATCTCGAATTCGCCAATGACGGAACATGATTAGGTCAATGCACGGGGGGACAAGCACATGACGGATCAGCGCACCATCAAGCTCGTGTGGGGCGTCACGGCGCTCGCGGGAATGACCTGCCATGGCATCGCGCAGGCGCAAACGACGGCCGCACCGGAGGCGCCCCCCGCGGCGCAGTCCGTTCCGGCCACGGCACAGGACAACTCGGCGGCGGCGCAAGCGATCCCGGCCGACGACGCGGGACTGGACACCATCGTCGTCACCGGCTACCGGACCGAGAAGAAGAAGGACATCGTCGGCGCCGTCGCGACCGTCGATCTGAAGGAAGTCCTCGACAAGCCCGACGGCAGCATCGTGCAAATGCTGCAGGGTGAAGTACCGGGCGTGCAGGTCAGTACCGACGGAAATCCCGGCGCCGGCGCCACCGTGTTGATTCGCGGCCAGGGATTGGGGCCCTTGGGGTTCAACGCGCCGCTGTACATCGTCGACGGTGTGCCATTGAACACGAACACGGGCCTCGAGGAGTTGAATCCCGCGGACGTCGCCTCGGTGACGGTGCTGCGCGATGCGGCGAGCGCCAGCATCTACGGCGCGCGTGCCGCCAATGGCGTCATCGTGATCACGACCAAGAAGGGCAGCGGCCCGACCGAATTGTCGATCCAGTCCACCGAGTCCTGGCAGGATTATCAGCCGGACATCACGCCGCTCAACACCACCCAGCGTGCGCTGGTCTGGTACAACGCCTCGATCAACGCCGGTCTGCAGCCGAACAATTCCCTGTACACCTACACCTGCAAGTCCAATCCCTGCGGCGCGTCCGGCTACAGCAGCGTCGTGATCGGCGGATTCGCCAACGCGGCGGGCCAGCGCTTCATCGATCCGCAGCTGACCCAGCCGGTGTCCAACACCAACTGGTTCGACGCGGTCACGCAGCGGGCCAAGATCACCGACACGACCATCGCGATCAGCAGCGGCACGGAGGATTCGCACTATTACGCGTCGGTCGGCTATCACGACGCGCAGGGCGTCATCGATTACTCCGAGATGAAGCGCATGACCTTCCGCGTCAATTCGGATCACGGCATCTTCGACGACAAGCTCACGATCGGCGAGAACGTGCTGCTGCAGCAGGAGCTGCAGAACCAGGACAATTCCAACGCCGCGGGCATCATGAACCAGGCCCTGGAGACCCAGTCGATCATCCCGATCTACACGACGACGGGCGGCTTCGGCGGACCCGCGGCCGGTACGACCGACCACAATCAGCCCGTCTACCTGGACCAGGAAGGCAAGAACGACGTGAGCAAATTCAACAAGGTCCTCGGCAACATCTATGGGGAGTTGAAGCCGATCGACGGGCTCACGATCCATAGCAGCATCGGCACCGACTACTCGCAGCAGTATTACCGGAATTACTTCCCCGGCGGGCAGCAGGGCAACGTGTTTCAGGTCGACAACCTGAACACATCGTATGTGTACACGGACTCGGTCACCGTGACCGACACGATCGATTACAAGCACACCTTCTGGAATCACAACAACTTCGATTTTCTCGTCGGCTACGAGAACATCAACTACAACACCGAAAACTTCAACGGCAGCGGCAGCGGATTCGCATCGCCCGCCCAAAGCTTCGTGTTTCTCAGCGAGGCGACGGCCGACATCAACGCCGGCGGCGGCGGCGATGCCTGGACGCTGCGGTCTTACTTCATGAACATCAACTACGACTATGACGGCAAGTACCTGATCTCGGCGATCGTGCGCGACGACGGATCGTCGCGCTTCGGTGCGAACAATCGCTGGGGCACTTTTCCGTCGATCGCGGGCGGCTGGCGCGCCTCGCAGGAAGATTGGTTCAGGATTCCCTGGATCAACGATTTCAAGGTGCGCATCAGTGAGGGAACGAACGGCAACCAGGAGATCAGCACGGCTGCGGGCACCACGATCTATTCGCCGCAGTACTCGACCACGTCGCTGTACGCAAATCCGGTCAATACATCCTATTGCCCGGGGCCGAACTGCCAGCAGGAAATGGGCACGGCCTACGATCTGAATGGCGTGAACACGGGAACCCTGCCGTCGGGGTTCGCAAAGGTCGGGACCGGCAATCCGAACCTCAAGTGGGAGACCTCGAGGCAATTCAACTTTGGATTCGACTGGTCGATGTTCAACAACAGCTTCGACGGCTCGTTCGACCTGTTCAAAAAGAGGACCTCCAACATCCTGACGACGACCGTGCCGCTGGCGACGTACGGGGAAGGCGCGCAGCAGATCGTCAATGGCGGAACGGTGGACAACGACGGATTCGAACTGGCCCTGGGCTGGAGGCACAGTTTCTCGCTCCCGTTTATCAAGCCGGCGTTGAACGTGCATCTTTCCGGCAATCTGTCCCATGCCGTCAACAAGGTCATCAGCCTGCCCGAGGACGTCATCAGTGCTTATCCGGGCAATGACACCACCGAGACCGTGCTGGGCCGCTCGATCAACAGCATCTATGGCTATGAATCCTGCGGAATTTTCACCTCCCAGGCGCAGGTGGCCGCTTCCGGCCAGCCCGGCGCTTACGTGGGCGGGCTCAAGATCTGTCATCTCGCGCCGGGTCCGATCACGTCGGCGGATCAGACCTTCCTCGGGACCACGGATCCGAACTTTCTGTTCGGATTCCACATCGATGCGACCTTGCAGAACTTTACCTACAACATGTTCTGGCAGGGTCAGGAGGGCGGTCTCGTCTACAATGCCTGGAAGAACTATCAGTTTCCGGGCAACAACACCGGCGCCAATTTCTCGACTGCGCTGCTGAGCGCCTGGTCGCCGTCGAACCCCGATTCCCGCGTCCCCGCGCCGACCCTGAACTCGGTGCAGATTCCGGACAGTTACTTCTACGAATCCGCCACCTACCTGAAGCTGCGTCTCGTGCAGCTGGGTTACAACTTTCCCGATCCACTGCTCGCGAAGGTCCACATTTCGAGGCTGCGGGTGTTCTTATCGGGTTCGAATCTGCTCATCATCAAATCGAAATCGAACACGATGCGGGACCCCGAAGTCATCCCCGGCAGCTCCTTCCCGATTCCGAAGACCTACAGCTTGGGGTTCAACGGGTCGTTCTGACGGCGCGGGCACGTGCGGACAGAATCGCCAATCGCAACATTTGAGGGGAAACTGAGATGAACGCAATCACTCACCTGAGACTGCTGGGCAAAGCTCTCCTGGCCGCGGTCGCCGCCGTCGCCGTGAGCAGCTGCGGCAAGGGCTCGCTCAGCCAGGCGCCCGACGGTTATTTGACGGCCGCCGAAGTGCAGACGCCGTCCAACCTCGACGGTCTCGTGACGGCGGCGTACTCCTGGCTCGGCAACGACCATTACACCGACCCCAATTTTTTCTGGCCGAGCGGTGACATCCGCGCCGGCGACGCGGGCAAGGGCGGCAACGGACCCGGTGACGTGTCCGACTACGACTATATGACGAAGTACTACACGCTGGTTCCCGTCTCGCCGGGCCTCGACGTGCCGAACCGATACTGGATTCGATGGTACGACGGAATCGCCCGGGTCAATTCCACTCTGAGCATCCTGGGCGGGGTCACGACAGCCGCCTATCCGGCCAAGACGGTCCGAACCGGGGAGCTCCATTTCCTGCGCGGCGTGTTCTACTTCTGGCTGAAGATCCATTTCAACCAGGTGCCCTGGATCGACGAGAACACGCCGCTCGGCAGCGTGCCGTCCAACACGCAATATACCGCTCAGGAGCTTTGGGCCAAGATTGCCAACGAATTCAGCACGGCCATGACCGAGTTGCCGACCACACAGCCGCAGGTGGGGCGGGCGAACTACTATGCCGCGGAAGCGTATCTCGCCAAGACTTTGCTGTATTCGGCGTACGTCCAGGATCCCGCGACGCATGCGGTGACGTCGATCGATCATGCGATGCTCTCCCAGGTGGTCACGCTCGTGACGGACATCGAGACCAACGGCATGACCAACGGTGCGGCCGACGGCGCGCCCGTGAGGATCGCGCTGCTCGCCGATTTCTCGGAAAACTTCGATCCGGGCAACGACAACAATCCGGAATCGATCTTCGCGATCCAGCGTTCCGTCAACGACAACTCGGCTCCCGGGAACGGCGGCCGCGGCACCTATGCATCCGCGCTGAATTACCCCGTGGGCGATAGCGGCTTCGGCTGCTGCGGATTCCATATCCCGACGACCAACTTCGTGAATTCATTCGAGACGGATTCGAACGGATTGCCGCTGTCCGAGAGCGTTTACGACGCCTCCCTGACGTCCGACTATACGTACGCGAACGGCAATTACACGACGGTCGCGGTCGATCCGCGGCTCGATCACACGGTCGACATCCAGGGAAAGCCGTTCAAGTACTGCACCGACAGCGGACCGACCTGCATTCACGACGGCGACAACTGGGCGCGTGATCCCAGCCTCTATGGCAGCAACATCGGCATGAAGGACCTGGTCCCGCGCAGCTGCTCCTGCCTGGTGCTCAATGGCCCGTTCTTCATCTCCTCGATGAACACGGTGCTGCTCCGCTTCGCCGATGTCGAACTCTTCAAGGCGGAAGCACTGGCGCAACTGGGCCAGGGGGATCTTGGCCGATCGATCGTCAATACGCTGCGGGCGCGGGCGGCGGCGAGCACGGCCAAGTTGAACACCAATCCGTACGCTGCGGATGCCGCTCATCCCAATGGCGGAGCGATATTCTTGTACAACGTCGGGCAATATCCCGCCTCGGCGTTCGACAATACGGCGGACGCGATGCAGGCAATCATGCGCGAGCGCCGTCTGGAGCTGGGTTTGGAAGGATTTCGCTTCTTCGACCTCGTGCGCTGGGGCGTCGCGGCCCAGGTCATCGGCAACGTGAACACGCCGGGTACGTATTTGGGCGACGAAGTGCTGCGCCATCCTTATCTCTCGGACGCCAAGTTCACGCCTGGAAGGGACGAATACTTTCCAATTCCCCAGGCGCAAATCAACTTGAGCGGCGGCGTCTATCAGCAGAATCCGGGGTATTAGAGGAGCCGGCCGCATCCGGGCGCAGTTCGGGCGGCCGGCACGGCATGTGTTCACCGCTGCCGGCCGTACCGCTGCCGGCCGCAGCGGTGCCGGCCGCAGCGCTGGTGGCCGTACCGCTGGTGGCCGTACCGGTGCCGGCCGCAGCGGTGCCGGCCAATGTAGAAAACCGCCCGTGCACGCCTGGGGCATCGAATGACGCGAATTTTTCTGTGCTTGGTACTCATGGCCCATTCCGGCGCACTCGCAGCGGCGGTCTCGCTCATGGATGAGCCGTGGCGGCCGCAGCTCCATTTTTCGCCGCCCCAGCAATGGATGAACGATCCCAATGGGATGGTGTATTTCGACGGCGAATATCACCTGTTTTATCAGTTTAACCCGTACGCGACGGTTTGGGGTCCCATGCACTGGGGACATGCCGTGGGAAGCGACCTGATTCATTGGACGAACCTGCCGATCGCGCTCTTTCCGGACGTGAATGGGACGATCTTCTCGGGCAGCGCGGTCGTCGATGTCGGGAATACCTCGGGGCTCGGTTCACCCAACCGTCCCCCGCTCGTGGCGATCTTCACCTACCACGACCACCTCGCCGAAAGTCTCGGTCGGCAGGACTTTCAGACTCAGGGCATCGCCTATAGCCTCGACCGGGGCCGCTCCTGGACGAAATATCCGGGCAATCCCGTGCTCGCGAACCCCGGCAGCCGCGACTTTCGTGACCCGAAGGTATTCTGGTATGCAGCAGGAAAGAAGTGGATCATGACTTTGGCGGTGCACGATCACGTGGCGTTCTACTCGTCGAAGGATCTCAAGGCGTGGACCTACGAAAGCGACTTCGGCAATGACGCGGGGGCGCATGGCGGCGTCTGGGAATGCCCGGATCTGATCGAGATGCCGGTCGCCGGCTCGCGCGAACGCAGGGCGGTGCTGATCGTCAGCATCAATCCGGGCGGTCCGAACGGCGGCTCGGCAACTCAATACTTCGTGGGTCGATTCGACGGGCACCAGTTCTCGCCGGATGCCAAGGCCGCGCCGGGCGCGCAGTCAGCCGCGTGGATCGACTACGGGACCGACAACTACGCGGGGTCCACGTGGTCGGGAAACAAGCCGGGTGATGACCGGGAACTGTACCTCGGTTGGATGAGCAATTGGCAGTACGCCAATCAGGTTCCCACCCGGCGCTGGCGCAGCGCCATGACGCTGCCGCGAGAACTTCGGCTCGTGCCGACGCCGCGCGGACTCGAACTGCGCGCGACGCCGGTTGCCGAACTCGCCGAACTGCGTGTCCGCGAAGGGAGAATTGCGCCCCAGAGCGTCGACGCCAGCCTGGATCTGGCAGCGAAGGCCGGTTTCAGCAGCGAACTGATGGAACTGGAACTTGCGTTGCACCCCGGGGGCGCAAACCGAATCGAACTGGTCTTCTCCAATGCAAAATCTGAGCACACGACGTTTCGGCTGGACAGGTCGAAACGCCGGTATGAGGTCGACCGCTCGAACTCCGGCGCGGTCGATTTCAGTCCGGTCTTCGCCCAGCTGCAATCGGCCCCCATGCCGGAATCCGGGGACGAGATCGCGATCCACGCGTACGTCGACCGGTCTTCGATCGAGATTTTCATCAATGGTGGCGAGACCGTGTTCACGGTGATCAATTTCCCGACGACACCGTACGATCAACTCGCCCTGCACACGGACGGCCAGATTCTTGCCGCTGGAACCCTGTACCAGCTCAAATCGATTTGGAACCCGCCATAGCGGTCCCCGGCGCGGCGCGCGCTCACCGGCACGCATAGGTAAGATTCGTACTAGCGCGCGCCGGCCGTACCACCGACGCGCCGGGCGCATCACTCGTCACGCGGCGCGCGCTCACCGGCACGCTCCGGTGTACTCACTGGCAGCTGACCGCGACGTTATTGACCGAACTCGTGAGCACGACGCCGACCCCATTGGTCACCGTGCAAGTCAACCCGGCGGGTTGGGTCGCGACCGTCACATTGTATGCCGTGTCGGCAGGTACCGATGTCGGGAAGGTAAATGCCGTCGCGCCGGATGCTGGACTCACCGTACTGCTGCCGTTGGCGAGCACCAAGCCGAAGGCCGTCAAACCGCTGATGGTCCCGCCGACGCTGTAGGCACTCGGCACACACGCGATCGATACATTGCTCACATTGGCGCTTCCCACCGTTCCAGAACCATTGGAGACGGTGCACGTGAGCCCATCGGGCTGCAATTGAACGGTCACGCTGTAGGCGGTACCGGCCGCCACGGCGTTCGGAAAGACAAAACTGAGGTCACCGGGGTTCGGCGAGACACTGTCCGTACCGTTCGCGAGCACCAAGCCCTGGGTCGTCAATCCGCTGATACCCCCGCCGATCGTATAGGTATTGGAGCTTTGCGAGGCCGTGCTGGAACCGCCGTCGCTGCCGCCGCAAGCGGCGAGAACGACGGCCAGTGCCGTGACGGCGGCGGCCCCGATCTGATGCCGGCGGTCATGGCACCGTCCGCTGCCGGATTGACGTCTCATGGTCCTTTTTTGGTCCTTAGTGGAACCGAATCGATCGCGGCCCCCGAATACTTGGATTATAGCGGGCTGCGCCGGCGCACAGCGCAGCGCCCTTGCGAAATTCTCGTCCGTTTTGGGCGGTAACGAACAGAAGATCCGTTGCCGGTTCGGCTACGGTTATTCGTGTCCCGACCAATCTCCCGCACTGAACGCCGCGTACCCGGTTTGGGGTCGGCAGCGCCCATGAGATGTTTGGGACCGTGACGACCGCGGCGCAAATCGTGAGCCTCGAACACGCTCTCGAAGAGAGCGAGCGGCGCTACGGCTCGTTGGTGAACTCCATCGACTCGGCGTTCTGCACCATCGACATGCTATATGGGGCGGACGGAACCCCGATCGATTACCGCTTCGTGGAGGTCAATCAGGCGTTCGCGGCCCACACGGGGCTCGAGAATGTGATTGGCAAGACGATCTACGAGCTCGCGCCCACCCTGGAGAGATCCTGGATCGAGATCTACGGCGAGGTGGCGAGAAGTCAAACGAGCGCGCGCTTCGATCACCGCGCGGCGGCGTTGGGTGATCGTTGGTACGAAGTGACGGCGTTTCCGGTGGGTCCAACCCGCAATCGCATTGCGGTCATCTTCAGTGATATCACGGCGAAACGCCAAGCTGCGGATCGGTTGCGCATCCAGGAGGCACGCCTCGACCACGCCATGTCGATCGCGGCGCTCGGCACGTTCGACTGGAACGTCGGCACGTGCGAAATCAGCCTCTCGGCGCGCGCCCGCGAAATATTCGGATTCGGTGCCGACGACGACGTCACCCCTGCGGCAATCGTTGCCCGGATCGATCCTGACGATTTGGCTCGAACGGAATTCGGAACCCAGGAGTCCTCGAGGTCCGGTGCGCGCCGGACCACCGAATATCGGGTCTTGCTGCCCGACGGCGCGTCACGCACGGTGAAGAGCGTCAGCGAAACCGCGGTCGATCCGCAGGCCGCGCAGCGCTTCTTCGGTGTGCTCGAGGATGTCACGGACGCGCGCGCCACGGCGGAGCTTCTGAAGGAGCTCAACACGGAGTTGACCAGGACGGCCGCAGAGAGCGCCCTCGTCGCCGAGGACCTCTACAACGAGAAGGAACGGGCGCAGATCACGTTGAACTCGATCGGCGATGCGGTGATATGCACGAGTGTCGCAGGCCGCATCACGTATCTCAACGTGGTCGCCGAGCGCCTGACGGGCTGGCCGAGCGCACAAGCGCTGGGCGAGCCCCTGGAGACGGTGTTCAAGATCATCGAATCCAACACGCGCGACCCCATCGCCAACCCCATGGCGCTCGCCACCATGGAGAACAAGACCGTCGGGCTGCCGCCGCTATGCACGCTGGTGCGGCGCGATGGCACGGAGCTCGCGATCGAGGACTCCGCGGCGCCGATCCATGACCGGCACGGCAAGACCACCGGGGCGGTCATGGTGTTTCATGACGTCACTTTGGCGCGCGATCTGTCCGAGCAACTCGCTCACCAGGCGCACCACGATCCGTTGACGGACCTGCCGAATCGCAGCCTGCTCAACGACCGACTGCAACTGGCGATCGCGCTCGGGGCGCGCCGGGAGGCCGCGATCGCCGTATTTTATCTGGACATCGACCGGTTCAAGAACATCAACGACTCCCTGGGACACCCGATCGGCGATCGGCTCTTGCAGGCGATCGCGCAGCGTCTCACGGAGTGCGTCCGGGCGTCGGATACGGTGAGCCGTCAAGGCGGCGATGAGTTCGTGATCGTGCTCGCAGAGGTTTCGAGCGCCGCGGATGCAATGGCGTGCGCGGAGAAGATCTTGAGCGTGATCCGGCTTCCCTATTCCTTCGACGGCCATGAATTGCATGTGTCGGCGAGCATCGGCATCGTGAGCTATCCGGAAGACGGCAGCACGGTGGAGATGCTGCTCCAGAACGCGGATTCCGCGATGTACGAGGCGAAACATCGCGGGCGCGACAATTATCAGTTCTATCGCAGGGAGTTGAACGAGCGCGCGCTCGAGAGGCAGTCGACGGAGGGGGAGTTGCGCCATGCGCTCGAGCGGGACCAGCTGAGGCTCCACTACCAGCCCATCCTGGATACACGGTCGCGCACCGTGACGGGGGTGGAGGCGCTCATCCGATGGGAGCACCCGATACGGGGCTTCCTCTACCCGGCGAGCTTCATGCAGATCGCCGAGGAATCCGGGCTCATCGTTTCGATCGGCGAGTGGATACTCAGGGAAGCGTGTCGGCAGTGTGCAGCATGGCATGCATCCGGGTTTCGACAGCTGCGGCTCGCCGTGAACATTTCGGCGGTGGAGCTGCGCTCGAACGCGTTCGTGAGGGGCATCGCCACGATCCTGCGCGAGACTGGATTCGATGCCAGGAGCTTGGAGCTCGAGCTCACGGAAACCTTCCTGATGCAGGATTCCAGATCGACGTCGCGGGTGCTGCACGAGATCAAGGATCTCGGCGCGCACCTGGCGCTCGACGATTTCGGCACGGGCTATTCGAGCTTGAGCTATATGCGCCGCTTCCCGATCGACGCACTCAAGATCGATCGCTCCTTCGTGAACACCCTCACCACCGACAAGAACGATGCGAGCGTCGTCAACGCCGTCATCAACATGGGGCGAAGCCTGCACATGCGCGTGGTGGCCGAGGGCGTGGAGACCCGCGAGCAACTCGCCTTTCTCGCGGAAAACGCCTGCCCGGAAGCGCAAGGCTTCCTGTTCAGCGAACCCCTCGATGCGCTCGCCTTCGAGGCGGCGGTCCGGCAAGGATTCGCGCGCCCGAGCGCGGCGTCGTAACCGCGCGGGTTTTTTCAACCAGGCTTGCCCCAGCCGGACGCGAGTTTGGCGGTGCGGTATCGAGGCGGCGTAGGACCGCAGACCGAAAATTCGCGGGTTGGAGCCATGGCGCCGGCCCCCTGTGTAGAATCATGCCCGGACGAGCCGTGAATCCGTCCGCCGCCACGCTACGAATAAGCATGTAGGGCTACCCATGACTTCGAATGTGCTCCAACGCATTGCCAGCGGTGATGCCAGCGCGGTGCGTGAGTGCCTCGATGAGTACGGCGCCCTTGTTTGGAGTCTCGCGCGGCGGCTCTCGCGCACGCCGTCCGACGCCGAGGACGCGACACAGGAAATATTCTTGGATATCTGGCGAAGTGCGAGCCGCTTTGACGCCGCTCAGGGGTCCCCGAAGGTCTTCATAGCGATGATCGCGCGCCGGCGTTTGATCGACCGGCTGCGCAAGGCAACGGCTGAACCGCCCATGGATCCTGAGGAGGTCCTGGAGGGCATCGCCTGGCCGGAATCGGCTTCGCTCGCGGAAACCGCGAGCGAGGCCGAACAGGCGGTACGGGCGCTCGCGGAACTCAAACCGGACCAGCGCGAGGTCCTCGAATTGGGCCTGCTGCACGGCTTGAGCCAGTCCGAGATCGCCGCACGCTTGGGCATGCCCCTGGGTTCGGTGAAATCATTCATGCGGCGAGGTCTCATCAAAGTCCGCGAATACCTGAACATCGACGCCGAAGGCGTCGCGGCGAGGTCCTGATGTCCGCTAAGGGCCCGCGCACACAGCCTCCCGAGGAGTTCATCGACCTGCTGATCAAGCAGGTTACCGAGGGTCTGCTCCCCGACGAAGCGCTCAAGCTCGACGAGCTGGATGCGGCAACGGCAATCGCCTGCCGAGAGGAACTGGAGCGCTCGGTCGCGGCTGTCACCGTGGCCGGCACGGCCGCGGATGCGGTGGCGCTGCCGATGCCGCTGCGGCTGCGGCTCGAGCAGCAGGCGACGGTGTATTTCAGTTCGCCGGTCCAGCAGCCGCCCGGTCGACCGGCGGAGCAGCCGGCGTTGGGTGCCGGTGCAATGGTCGATCGACGACCGAACCTTTCGGTGCCTTTAGCAGACCGCCTGACACGCAGCGTCGCGGACACGGGGTCGCGCCGGGCGGCGGCGGCTCGGCCTGCGCGCAACACGGGGCCGCTAGGCTGGTGGGCCGCGGCGGCGTGTTTGCTGCTCGCGCTCTTCGCGTGGTTCCGGCCCGTGGCCGCGCCCACGGCCGCCGACCTTCGGACCCGCTTGCTGGACGAGCCCAACGTGATCAAAGTGCGGCTCGACGCCACGCAGGACCCCGCGGCCGCCGGTGTGCACGGCGACGTTGTCTGGGACCCGCGCGCCCAGCGGGGTTACCTGCATTTCGAGGGCCTGCCACGAAACGATCCGGGCGCGGAGCAATATCAAATCTGGATTTTCGACGCCGACCGCGATGCACGCTATCCCATCGACGGCGGGTTGTTCAACGTTGCGTCGCGAGACGAAGACGTCGTGGTGCCGATACACGTCCTCGTCCCCGTGCACGTCGCCAAGGCATTTGCGGTCACGATCGAAAAGGCCGGCGGTGTCGTCGTTTCCACGCGCGATCACGTGGTCGCCATCGGTCAGGCGGGCTGAAGAGCCTGTATCGAGTCATCCATGCTGAACGCCAGCTGCCGCAGCGCGTTGGCCGTCTCGGGGGTCACTGCAGCGCGAGCTGGCGCGGCGCGTTGGCCGTCTCGGGGGTCACTGCAGCGAGAGCTGGCGCGGCGCGTTGGCCGCCTTAGGGGTCACTGCAGCGCGAGCTTGCGCTCTTTGAGCGTGGGTGGGGTCCACTGGTAGATCCAGGTTTCGGTCAGCGGCCGGCCTTGGATGCGCAGGTACAGGCGCAGATCGATGGGCTGAACGCTGTCATCGGGCGGCCGCACGTCGAACAGGGCTCGGTAGCCGTTGA
>Ga0209611_10011155_pt1 | contig 13037 bp, 8 predicted proteins | sample S1TSphgellanicum_3_FD_187693 | JGI IMG/M metagenome (GOLD analysis project Ga0209611, IMG submission 187693) | Host-associated microbial communities from peat moss isolated from Minnesota, USA - S1T2_Fc - Sphagnum magellanicum MG (SPAdes) (version 2) | ecosystem: Host-associated > Plants > Peat... | reverse complement strand
ATGAAAATTGAAAACCAAAATGTCTAAATACTAAAAATTGAAATTTGAAATCTCTATATGAAATGTCTAGAATTTTAAATTACATTTTACATCTTTAATAAAAAAACTTTAGTGTAAACCCTACTTTTGTAGAGAAACTTTCATCTTGTGTGGTAAGTTCATCAAACTAGTCATGGACCCAAAGCTTCTCATCCTTGGATTCCCATAGCTTCTAAAGGAGGAAGCTATGTCAACCCAATTTTTGACATATGTCAGCCTAGTCAAAAAGTTTGATCTCTCTTATGGAAAACAACAAAAGGAAAATGTTTGCAAAAGAACTGTTAATAAATTTAATAATGATACTCATACAAAATAACACCAACCACACCTTTATTGTTCTCCATCAATTTTTTTGAACTAATAACTTCAACATGTTTTAATCAGTTCGGCTATAACAAGAAAGGGCATGAAAGGATCCCAACTATAACTCCCACCATGAGCCGATTGTGGAAGCGAACTGCATTGTTAGTGGGCTCACCATCTCCATAGTTGAGAACAAACATCATGTAAGGAAACATATCAATTTCTTTCCTTATTAGTTTTCCATACATCAACAAGTTTCCCATACTTGAGTGTCCAACAAATTCTCAAAGGCCATAAGTAAAATAGCAAAAGTGGGTGAAATTGCACATGTCAATCATTTAAGCATGTCAATTTCTTACGTGGCAATGGTGAAAAAGGCAATCTTCTCCTTCTTCGTCTTATTTTCATATTGTTGATCATCTACGCCATATTCATCTTGAAACACTGGCACCAAAAAAATATTTAGTCCTCATTTTAGTCCTTTGCTCTACCAATAGAGCTAGGTTGAGGGGTGTGGTAATGAAAGGACATATTTTCTTTATGTTATTCCTACCAATAATTGGGTTAATGAAATCCAATGTCTAAAGCTTGAACTTTGATTAATACAATTTTTTAAAATCCATATTCCACCAATAATACAAATGGAACAATATAATCCAAGGGACAAATTTGGGAGCCTTAAGCATATCTACACAATGAACACATCCCTCAAAATGTTGTCATTAGATTGGCATGTTGCATTGCACAATGCATTGCCAAGTGTTGATTCATTTAGAACATTTGATAGTTCAAACTATCTCATTGGGCATTAAGATAGTTTCCTAGTGATTTTAACTCATCACCACTTTGCAAACCTATGATTTCAATCCCACAATTTACACATAAGTTCCATCAATAGTCAACCCGGTGATTATGTGGGTTAGTAGATCAACCCAACCATCTAAAATTATAATTTGTGGGGTTTTTTCTAGCTACTTCATAGTAGAATTGTGCAATCATGTTACTAGAGTTTATGTTGAAGACAATGTGGACCTTTCTTGAACCTAAAGGCTAACACAAAGATATACGCATGCTCTACAATCAATCTCTTTCCACATATTTGATGACATGCAAAATGAAAATAAGGTAAAACAACTGACATTGTGAATCAATTCTACATTATTTGGGTGTCTGACAACCTTTGTGATTGTTTAGTAGGAAAGTCTCAACATACCAAATTCACTACCTTGAATACCAATTTGTTGTCATATTTAACCTTCCCTTTTTCAACAAGAGCCTCTTAGTAAGATGCAAAGAAGATTAGGCCAATGATAAACACAACCCCCCTTCTAAACACATTATCATTGCAAACACCATGTCTGAACATTCATGTTTTTATGCCATCTTTAAACCTTACGAGTTGAAAACAAACATTACAAAAAATTGCATCATTGAATGCAACGAGAATCCAAATTCATTTCATATTCCACAACTTTCATAAAGAGAGAAAGTGTCTTGAACTCATGCCAAAATCAAAGTTGTCTCTAAAAATATGTTGATTTTCTGAAGTATTTGTAAAAGATACATACATGTATAATTCCTTGTGCATGGTGGCATTATGATCTTCTTTTTCCATAGCAATATGACAGGCAAGTTCCAATGGAAAAATAATTTTATCCAGGCATGTAGAAAGTTCTCATGAGATGTATAGATCAAGATTATCAAACAATTCAATACAAGAACAATTGACCTTGGCAAATCGTTCTGTAGTTCCTGTTTGAATGCCAAAAAGAATGGTAAGCTTTTTTTTTGTTTAATCTTTAGGTTCATTGTTCTCATGAATATCTTTTGTCACTTCTTTAAGTCTCAAGTGATCTATTGGACAAAAACTGTCTCCACAACAATAAATTGAAATAGAGGAACATGACATCCACTTACACCCCCAAAAGAAAATAGACCAATAGTATGATGGTCAAATTAACTACACAAGTTTGGTGTAACAAAGTCTAACTTACTAATAATCTTGAAGCTTAAATGGTTAGTGCCAAACACTTTGGCATTACATTCCTTACATTCCTTGAACCAAGACATATATTTTTTCAATAGATTCCTAATCATGTGCAAGGTGCCCCTGGACACTGCTAAACACACCACATGCAACTATTGCTTTGTCAACTATGGTTTGTGTTTTAACATTGTCGTTGGATTCACAAGCCACCACTAGACTTTCACATGCTTCAAGAAAGTTCTACCTTGCAAATGTAACAAAATCCATAGTGAAACCCCACAAAAAAATCTTTTAGTATTGTAATACATAATCGTGAGAGCTTGAAAAACATTCCACATGAAGAAAAAACACAAATAAGCAAATAAACAACACCATACCCCTAACATGTACATAAAAGCAAAGAGATCCCTAAATCCTAAACCCTAAACCTTTAAACAAACCTTCGAGGCAATGAGGAGGAGTTGTTCCAAAGGTGAGTGAGGAGGGAAGGTTGAATGTAGGACATTTCAAAACCTACAATGTTCAATTACTTGAAAATGTAATGTACTTAGGGTTACATCCACCCAAACATGGAAAATTACATCCATGTGAAAATTTTAATTCTATAAACATTTGTCATCTCCACATTGGCCAATGAGTAAGCAAAAATTTTATCCCCAAATCCAAATTATGCGCAAATGCCTAGTCTTTTCCCTATGGGCATAACCAATAAACAAAGGGTGTGTCATACTCTAGCCTTGCCATTTAAAATTTTAAGGCAAAAGAAGAATTATGAAAACTCAAATATTTCACCATGCAAAAATACAATCTTCAAAATAATTCTTTAAAAAAAACCAAAAATCCTTTAAGATGTTATAACTTTGTAACTAATCTCAAGTTTCAACACAACCCAAAATATCATGTTCAAAAATCCTCATATAGAATAGACCTATCGCTACCTAGGGGCCAAAATCCCTTAAGCTAGTATACTCTATAATGAATTTAAACACAATATCCTTGCCTTGGTAGGCAAGGCCAATAAATAAATAAACAACAACTAGAAACAAACAAACAAACATATTTGCAAAACTTCCCAAAAAAAACTTTAACCCAATTCTCATGCTTACCATGCTATCTGATATCCTTTTTTTGACCATATCATTTCATGAAAAAAATGCTCTTCTTTTTCCATGTTTGTTTTGGCTAGCACCCAAGTCCCCTCTCTTCTATTATAGTACTTCTTTTTCCCAACTTTAGCATCTTGCATGTTCTAGATGGTGAGCTTGATTGAGGAAAATAGATCATGGAGAGTGGTGAGAGTAGACTTGCACCCACCACCAACATACCATTACATGATGGATGATAGATAGATAGATGGATAGAAAACACCTTCTTGGTGTGTTCATGTACCATAATGGTTCACCATGGTCATTAGCAATGTATTAACCATCCACATGTATTTAATATCTACCTAGATAGTAGCCACCAAGTGACTTAATTACCTACTTTCCATATACATAGTATAGCCACTTACATTACCTATGTCTTCAAACATCATTCAAACTTGATGTTAGAACTTATAGTGTTACACAACTTAAGCGTTTAGATAACATCATAAAAAAAAATGCTTATTTTAAAGTTAACATGTTGATTTAAAATGTTTGTTAACAATTTTGGTGTTAATTTAAGCCTAGGTTAGTGTTAAAATAAATTAGGATAAGGTAAAGTGATTTATCTTTATCATGATGAATGATTCACATTGTCACGATGAATGTCAATGGTTAGTTACCACAATCTATATTGATTATTATAATATAAATTATTATAGTTAATTTTAAATGTAATAAATATTGAGTTAAACCTCACAACAATGGTTTTTTAATTAATTAATTATTTTTTCAATTTTATGATGTTGCCACATTGGTGATCATCCACAAGGAGATCTAGTCACATTTGACTATTTATCAACCATGAAAGTAGAAATTGATTAAAATCCCTTTATATCTTGGTTACTTGTTTGAACAAAGTGTAGAAACATGATGATTTTTTAGATTAATTTTTTTTTTTGAAATTTTTTTTGAATCAAGGGGAATATTAGACATAATATTATTTTTTGAGATTTTTTTCACCAAATGGAAAAAAAATTGCCACAAAAAAATGATGTGAGCCCATAATCAAGATTGTGTCATCTAACATTCAATTAAAATATCATTTTTTATCTTTTTACATAACATTGAGTTTAGATCTCAAAACCTAGACTTTTGACTAGATTTGAATGCTAACTATCACAATGCTAACACTAAGTTAACATCACTTGCCAACAAAGGTGTCATATTATCAACATCTTACAAGGATGTCACATTATCAACAACTTAAACTCAATCTTAACATGTTTCCAATGGATGATGCACTAATTGGTGATGGGTCACATAATCCTTTGGAGGAGCGATGCTTCCTCGTTAGTGCTTATAGAAGCTATGAACTTTGATGTAATGTAAATGTTTAGACCTCTATGCCTAATTGGTTAGAAGTTACAACTAATGAAACTACATATTGTAATTTTTATTTGATTGGAATTTCACAAAAAGACAATTGCTTAATAATATTTTAAATGTCTTAAGTCAAAGGGTGTAATATTCAAACTTGTCATATTAATAAACATTAGAGGTCTCTTTCTATTAGGCTTTTGTGATCAGAACCACACACAATATGCTTTGATTGCAACAACTTAATGGAAAGTCACTAAAATGTAGCCTTGTTTTTTTGTTGCTTGGACATGCTTGATACATTGAAGAGTTGCAACTAAGTTGCAAAATTTGTAGGTAATGAATGTTAAGAATGAAAAAATATGATCCTAGCAAAAAGGATTATAAATGTTAACTTGTGATGATTCATTAGTTGATTAATAGCTTTTGCATTTGGTCAATGCTTGATTATAGTGCTATGAGATGATTGTGAATGCAACTAGATGAAACAAATGTAATGAAAAGCTATTGTTGAGGGCAAGATCTGTGATAAGAACAACTTAATGAAAAGAGACCTTAGCAAGGACACAAGCATCCCTTGTTGTGTCACTTGTCTAACATATCTTCCCATATGAACCCAACATTACACCAAAATATGGTTTCCTTTTGACAATAGGCTTTGGCTCATGACACATTGTGTTAGGTAAACTATGTGATTTCATAAAATATACATGATATGTATTGTAGTTTGACATTAATGTAATACGTTGTTTCGGACATTTCACTTGCCATGTATTACATTATTGTTAACCTATGATAAATATCATATATATTTTACATTAAGATGGATGGAACCCATCATCACCCAGTTGTGGATGAACTCAATGGTGTGTATTACTGATTCAATCTGACCTAAATATGCAACAGAGGAATTATGTGGGTGATGGAAATTATTTTCAGTTTGTTTTTGGATTGCATGGGGTTTTCTTCTGAGTTTTTTTTAAGAATATATAATTATTTTATATAAATTTCCTTCTTTCTCTTCATTATCTTTTCTTTTTTTTCAACTTTGTGATGTTGCTCAAGTGGTGATCATCCATAAGCATATTTTTTTAGCCAAATTTGGTGATATTCAAAATATGAAAATAGAAAAATCTTTCAGCACCTTTTCCTTATAGTAGGCAACTGTGATACTTTTGGCAATTTAAAAATTAATATTTTTGGCAATTTGTTGGCGATTTTAAAATAAAATTTTTGGCGATTTTCTAGACAGGGAAATTGGAACCGAATATAGTTTTTTTCAAAAGATTTTTTGCAAACTTTTTTTGAGGTCTTTCAGATGAGTTTCTAGGATTGATGTAGAATCCTGGTAGAGCAGCAATGGTCTGCTCCATGTTCAGGAGTACCACTCCAAAAACAACAATATGCAATCCCAACATTTTGCAACTTCAAACCAGTTGCTGTTGATTCAGTGAAATCATGTTGGGTGCTCACATGTTTGCTTGATCAATGTTGAGCATTTCTGTGCAATGGGTTGTTGTCATCTGGGGGGGTCATTTTTGCCTCTGCGTGGAAAATAGAAAACAAAAGGTACTTGATTCTCAATCTTTGGAAATGCCAAGCACAAAATGGGAATGCTTAAAAATTCTTCCTAGAAAAATCACCGAAAGAAAATGAAAAAAGAAATCTCATACCTGCCCAGTACAAAATAGCTCAGAAATACATCTCTGACTCTATGGTAGCGACTGTCAGATAGAATATTTTTGATTACTTACTTAGATGTGTTGTGAAGGTTGTGAGTTAGGTCAATCATCCCAGATTAATAAATGGGTCCAAAGCAGAACACAAAATCCATCAACCGTGGAAGTGTTGTAAGCCCAATTGAAAGCTGCCATCAAAAGGATGAATACACACATAGAACACAACAAATCAATCCAATAACCTTTTTTTGTAATCATACATAAGCTGACATATGGTATCTATTGTGTCTATCATAAACACGTAGGAAAAATAGGATGTATGGTTTGATGTCAAGTTTTGATTTTATTTTGAGCTTTTTGACTTGGATTCCTGCAATGTTGCAGATGAGTTCATTTTGTAACACCAAAGATGAGAATATAGAGACATTCCTTGAGACAATATACCTCACCCCCCCCCCCCTCTCCCCACCAGAAATATGACAAAACTTGGAATTGCCATCTTTAGCTAGAAACTTGACAATCCAAGTAGGAGGTGAAGTTCTCTAAGATTTTAAGGCACTGGTGTCATTATTGCCCCAAGTCTTATTTTGCTTTGTCCACGAACAGTTTCCTGAAAAAAACAACTGCCATTGCACCAAATGGATCCATTTGCTGTCTGGTGTTTGCCATACAGAAGTGAGTTTTTCTCACTGAATTAGGAAACGAATCGAATGATTCACAGAGCTGCCAAGGAAATGGTAACTAGTTACAAATCATTGGGTATGAGGAAAGGACACTATTCTGTTTTTCCCAATTGGATTTCAGCAACTTAGACTAGACTATTTCCAAGTTCAAAAAACCTATGATAGAACAGAGTTCCAGTGTTAGTTTGGGGGCATGAATAGTCTAGTGAATTGTGAACTCACCTGCACATCATGTGTACCAAGTTCTGATAACTCACAGCAAGAGTGACATATCCACCATTGGTACCAGAACACATGATCAACCTTGATGATCAACAGGTCCAGATGATGCAATTCCTTCAAATGTGAGGCAAAAGAGACTCACCCAAAATCCCTGCTTGCCACCTTCCATTCCCTCAGCCACAGTACTGCTGCTAAAATCCATGAAGGCTCTAAAATGTAGACCTTTCACCGATGGAAAGAAACGAAATGTTGGGATTTTCTTCATGGCATTTTCCTTTTTTAGAAAAACAGGACACTTACAAATTCATAAGGTCCTGTTGATTGATCAACAAGATCTTACATGGACATATATCAAGCTCTGCAATCTTGATGACCCAAATGCATGTTCACTGAGATATCTAGTTAGAGAAGTTTGCACTCCATAACCATCTTGGAACACTTCCATTTTGCATCATAAGCAAAAAAAATTGCACTTTCATCCTCTTCACAAGCATGATTTGCATCAAAGCTGGTTCCATCCTCTTACGGTTCCACTAATTTTTGGGAAGTCATAAAAGCAGTCGGGCATGTAATGGGGATTGCAAGTTTTGCATAAATTGTGGTATATTGAAACAACAATTTGATGTCATGCGCATTATCTCCAAATGAATCAAGGTCGTATTTTTTAATTCGAAATCGCATCAAGCCAACCCCCCGTTAACTGGATACTTAGGATTGCAAGCATACAAATATTTTTCAAATGGGTAAGAAAGAAAAGAGTTAAGGCATTAGAATTAAATGTCTCTATTTCAGAATTTGTATCATTTTAGTACCATTTTTGTAGCAACTATATGTAGTAGATAATTAATGTTAAATTCCTTAATCTTTGGGCTATTCATTGAATTTTTTTTATGTTATCATTCCTGAAATGTGTGTGTGTGTGTGTTTTTTTTTTAAATTTAAAAATTATTTTTGTATTTAAAATTTCACCAAATGAATTGGATTCTTGGTATATCCATTTCAAAGGTCTGTTGGACATGTTTTGTTGCTGGAGGTTTGCAATTTGGAGGAGAAGAAAATTTGGAGGTCAGTTTTACTAGAGCAAAATCAAAGGTTTGCCAAAAAGAAATTGCTTTGGGTTTGTGTCATTTGGATGTTTTTTTGCTAGTGGAGCAAAAATAGGAGGTCATTCAAGAGGCACTTATGTGTATGTGTGTCCTTGACTATTTTTAAAATTAAATTAATTAATTAATTTTGTTTCTTGAAAATTTTGTCACTTTGGGTAGAGCTTTGATTAAGAAGGGGAACATCAAATTTTCATAACTACTTTTGTGTCCTTGAAATTTTGAGCATGTTGTTTCTTCTTGGCATGCAAGCTTGCATTTCATATGGCAAAGCTTTGAGAGCAATTTCTATGCACATTTCTTGATTGTGGTTTTAAAAAAAAAACCATTTGAGGGAGTTCATTTTTAGTTTTGAAAAGTGATCCTTATTTTAGTTAAGAGACTTTATAGATAATTGAAAAGTGAGGATGAGTGGGTAAAGTGAGGCCCAAAGTGAGGATCACTTCATGTATAATGTTATTAGATTATCTTTGTTTTTCTCTTTTCTTGATTGTAATTCTTTTGGTTTTTCTTATACAAGCTCAAACCTAATGACCCCATTCTTCATAATAGTTGGATATGTGATTAGTTTTGTCCTTGAGTTTTGGATTACCCTTTTGCCCGAAAGGAAAACTAGATTCACCACTACTACTAACTAAGGGAGAGTGTTTCCTTTTTCTCTTTCCTCAAAGAGATTTTCACTAAACATTGAATAATCTTTTGCTAAGAAGTTCGTAGGATCAAAATGTAATCTTTAGATTAAAATGACACTCTACCAACAAAACCACACACAACAACATTGACTTAAATAATAGCTTTATAGCAAACTCATGAAAAACACCATCACCATGATTTTGATTGCAACAATGCCATCTAACATGAATTTTTGGAAAGTGTAAAACAAAGTGGCTAAATCTTCCTCGGGATGCTAGCCATTTTTTTCTACATCTTCCTATCGATGATCACCACTTTAGGCTACACAAAAAGAAATTCCAGAAAAAAACGAAAAACCACACTGCTTTCAGAGAGCATTGTATTTCCTTCACATAATTAGAAGTCCAAACTCAGTTTCACACAAACAAACAAAAAACCACAAATTGATGAAGAAGAAGAAGAAGAAGTAGCAGCAGCAGCAATGAGGAAGAATCTAGGGAGGAAGTTCTGATTGAGCTTCACATGTAGAAAACTAATTCTGTAATCACTTGCAAATTATTTGAACTCGAAAAAACTTTGTCAGCTGAACACCCAGCTAGATGATGAAGAACTCAAATAACAAACACAAATTGAACAAGAAGAAGAAGAAGACGAAGAAGACGCAGCAGCAGCAACAATGAGGAAGAATTATGTAGGGAGAATTTTAAGTTCTAACTGAGCTTCTTCACTTGTAGAAAAAAAATTGCCGAAATGGGGGTGATGATTATTTCTCAAGCTGATCATGAGAGATGCAGGATGGGATTCATGATCTAGATGCATGAGTACTCACCCCAAGGCTTGAACTGAAGCTGTTATATGTGTGAGCAACTGTACAAATTAAGATCATGAAAAACATGATGTGGGTTGGGATTATCCCTTGATCTGGAGCAATTGGTGATTTGATTTTGAAGAATCAATATTGCATCTTTGGAATTTGAGGAGGTTTCAGATATGTTGATCTGTTTGCTTCCCACCCTATCATCATCATCATCATCATCAACAACAACAACAACAACACACATGGTGAGTTCTCCTCATCAACAACTTATACTCTCCTCCTAACCATACCAAAAAAATAAATACAAAAGATCTTTTCAAGTTGGGTTGAGCAACTTAGGTTTTTGTAAAGATTTTTATTTTGGGTTTTGCAACTTCCATCTTGGGTTTAGCAACTTCCATTTTGACTACATAATCATTTTGAAAGTTGCAAAAATCGAGTTGTTTCACCCAATTGAAAAGGTTTTTTTTTTTGTTTATAGTGAATTAGCAGCTTTAGCTTTAGAATGTTGGTATGATCACGAGCTGTTGGATTCAGAAGCAAATTTGGTTTTTGAGGACATAATTGACTATTAGATTGAAGCTGGAAAGCTGCTGGGAGGGGGTTTTGTTTTTGTTGAGTTACCAAGAGCAGGGTCGATGCCACGATTTTGAAGCTCCCTGGTCTCCTGGGCCAGAGAGCACCAGATGCACCAGTAGTCACTGCAGAAATCACCACATGGTTTTGGTGGTAGCCCATACTTTTCCCGCAGTCGTGTTCTGAAGCCATAGCTATAAATGACGCAAGAGCCTGCCAGTGCTAGCAGCCAGAAAAACAGACATCCTGCACTCAAACATGCTGCATGCACAGCTCACACAAGAAGATCGTCATCAGCTCTTTCATCAATCATTGGGTGCTTGTTGCAGCTCTCAGATCTCAGACCCCAACTCTAAAATTCTGACAAGCTGATCTCGGAAACTTGCAGTTGGGAGTCAAAGAAAGTTTAGAGAAAGTCTGCTGATCCCTGTAAATGGAGAGTAGCTGAGGATTCACTATGGACGGGGAAGCTCATATGGGTCATGGGTGCAAGCTTACATGTGCGGCCCTCATCAACAATTTCAGCAACGCGTCCCATCAATACGCATGGACACCACGTCGCACAGCAGCCTGCAAAGAGCCACACCCATCCATCATCGACAAGAAGAAGAAGAATTACGTGATCAATTCTAGAGAGAGGGCTCATGCTGTCGACCTCAAGCTTCAAGTCTTACAAGAATTAATGTCGTCAGAGCATCCGCACAAGCCAGTGGTCCAGGTACCGCTGTTGGGAGGCGGGAGCTGGTTGAGTGGAGCAGCAGGTTGGTGCGTCATGGAAAAAGGCTGCGTGGGTCGTCGACCCCAAGCTGGGTTCTGCTGACCGGGCGGATACGAGGCCATGATGATGAGCTTCTTCTTCTTCGTCTTCCTCTTCGTCCTCCTCAAATCTCTCCCCTTATTCTTCCGGCCTCCTCCTCCTGCTGCAACAACGTCAAGACTGATCACGACCCAAATTCCACAGCTTCCGAGGAACACAAATCTACCAAACTCCACACAAAACAAACAAACAAACAAAATCAATCTCTCTTTCAGAACAATTTTTTTTTTTTGGGGGTGTTGTGGAGAATGGATTCAGCTGCAGGAGCTTCAATAGGAGAAAATCTTCAAATCACAGACACCAATCTTCCTGCTACAAATGAAGCTTCAAATTCAGACCATGAATTGCATCTGCCTGCTACAAAAACACTTCTTCAAAATTCAGACCCTGAATGAATCTGTTTGCTACCAAAAGAAATTCTTCAAATTCAGACCATGAATGAATCTGGTGCTAGAAAATCTGTCTTCAAATTCAGGCCATGAATGAATCCGCTGCAAAAAAATTCAGAAGAGAGATCTGGTGAGCAGTTTGCCCAACAATTTTGGCTTCTTCCGCCACACCCTTATTATAAGAACCCTGTGGACACAGAAGCGTGCAAGCCAGAATGTCTTGTAAAAGCTTCATTCCACACTGTCAGTTCTGGAACCAGCAGAAATCACGTGTGTGCAGTACCAGTTGTCCCAGCCAGAATGTCTTGTAAAAGCTTCATTCCACACTGTCAGTTCTGGAACCAGCAGAAATCACGTGTGTGCAGTACCAGTTGTCCCAGCCAGAATGTCTTGTGCTTTTGATTCCACACGGATAATTTCCAGAACCAGTGTAGAATCATGTACTAGTGTGCCCGCCAGAATTGTCATTTGGTGCTTAATTCCGCAATCACATTTCCGGAACCAGCATAGAATCATTCTGCCAAGCCAGGAATGTATTGTGTAACTTGTTTTTTCCGTACGGATCATTTCCAGAACCAGCAGCAATAGAATCAGGTACCAGTTGTGGCTAGCCGGAATCGTCTTTTGGTGCTTGATTCCGCATTACCATTTCCAGAACCAGCATAGAATCATTAAGAGTGCGCCCGGCCAGAATGTCTTGTGTTTGATTCCGTACCGATATTTTCCTGAACCAGCAGCAATAGAATCATGTACCGGTTGTGGCCAGGCAGAATGGTCTTTTGGTGCTTGATTCCGCACTAGAATTTCCGGAACCAGCATAGAATTATTAACGGTGTGCCAGCCAGAATGGTCTTTTGGTGCTTGATTCTGCACTGACATTTTCCAGAGCCAGAAATATTCTAGAAAACCAATATTAATTCACTACGTCCGTCCGTCCGTCCGTCTGTCTTTTACTTATCTCTTACTTTTTTCGATTCCTGGCCCCTTTTTCTTTGGTACCCTCTTTCTTCTTCTTTTTCACAGTTTTTCTTTCTTTCTGTACACAGCCTCTTTTTCTCTGATGTCATTTCGCTTTCATTACCTCTCTGGCGTAATCCCATTAGCTCCGTACTCACCGTACGCACCTATGGGAAGAAGGCATGGAAAGTAAACGTGTGTGAATAGGTACAGCATTCTTGGGCCCTCGAAAACGGTTCGTGATTGGTGGAACGAAGAATTTGGGCCAGTGGACAAAATCAATGTCAGTAGAATGTGAATAGGATGAATTCTGTTGGGCCCAGAAAATAATGGTTTGTGATTGGTCGAACACAGCTTTTCAGCCAGT
>Ga0209611_10011154_pt1 | contig 13038 bp, 10 predicted proteins | sample S1TSphgellanicum_3_FD_187693 | JGI IMG/M metagenome (GOLD analysis project Ga0209611, IMG submission 187693) | Host-associated microbial communities from peat moss isolated from Minnesota, USA - S1T2_Fc - Sphagnum magellanicum MG (SPAdes) (version 2) | ecosystem: Host-associated > Plants > Peat... | reverse complement strand
GGCGGTCGATCTCCTCATCGACGTCGAGCCGCTGCGCCAATATTGCGAGCTCCTGTTCGAGCCGCTCGTGATCGACTTCGCTGACCAGGGCGGCGATGCGCTCGAGCAGTTTCGTTCGCATCCTTGTCCGCACCTCGGGCAACCGTTCCGTCACTCGAGCGGCGAAATCGATGAGGCCTGCGCAGCGCTGCTCCAGCGCTTCGCACAGCCGGCCGCCCTCGCTGTCGCGAAAGCGCGTGAGTTCCGTGAGTGCCTCGGCGAGCAGCGCATGCGCAGCGGCGATCATGGGCGCGTGATCACGAGCGCTGTCGCGGATGACGCCCGGCCAGCGGAGCAGGTCGAGCACATCGATGCGTGCCGCGGCGCCCGCCTGCGCGGCGACCTGTTGCGCGCGCACGCACAGCGATCCCAGCAGTTCGGGGTCGACTTCGAGTCCGTTCGTGGCGGCCGCGGGTCGAAAATGCAGGGAACACTCGACTTTTCCCCGCCGCACCGAGGCGGCGATGGCTTGACGAAATTCCGCCTCTCCGACGCGGAATTCCTCGGGCAGGCGGCAGCCCATTTCCAGAAAACGATGATTGACCGTCTTCAATTCCCAGGCGAGCAATCCCCAGGGGAATTGCCGCTCTCGTCGCGCGAAGCCGGTCATGCTACGAATCATAGGGGACAGCGCTAATATTCGGTCATATGCGCCCTCGAGCGGCGCTTAATCGGCCCTGAATCGGCCTTTAATCTGTGATAATCCTTGCACCAGAGTCTATCAGAAGCCCGGGAGCAATCATTGCAGATCGAGACCGCGGATGTGAGCCTCATCGGCCACCGCGACGAGAATCAGGACCGGGTAGCCGTGGCCGCCGCCGAGCAGTCGGTGTTGATGGTGGTCATCGACGGCATGGGCGGCCATGCGGAAGGCGCGCGTGCCGCGGAAACCGCGCTCGCCACGCTGCTCGAGGCCTTTTGGCAGGCGCCGCATCCGATCTTCGACCCGCTCGGCTTTTTGCATCTGTCGCTCGGCCGTGCCCACGAAGAGGTGGTCAAGTTGGGTAACGGCCTGAGTGTCGAAGCTCGTCCACGCGCGACCTGCGCCCTGTGCCTGGTGCAGGATTCGGCCGCCTATTGGGCGCACGTCGGCGACAGCCGGGTGTATCAATTGCGGCAGTCACAGGTGCTGGAACGCACCCGCGATCACAGCCACGTCGAGGTATTGCTGCGCGAAGGCTTGATCACCGAGGCCGAAGTGCATGGCCATCCGATGCGCAATTACGTCGAGTGCTGTCTCGGGGGAGATGCGGCGCTGCCGGAAATGAGCATCTCGACGCGGCGCAAACTCAAAGCGGGCGATGTGTTGCTGCTGTGCACGGACGGCCTGTGGGCGAACCTCGCGGACCAGGACTTCGCGCGCTTCGCCCAGCCGGCCGGCAAGTCCCTGCGTGATTCGCTGACCGATCTCGGCACCCGGGCGGTGGAGGCCTCCGCGCCGTACAGCGACAACACCAGTGCGACGGCGCTGCGCTGGCGGGCGGCATGAGCATACGGCCGAGCGGCCGCGCACCGGATGAGCTGCGGACTTTGAGCTTCGAGCGCGGCTTCACCAAGCATGCGGAAGGCTCCGTATTGGTGAGCTTCGGTGCGACGCGGGTGCTGTGCACCGCCAGCATCGAGGACAGCGTGCCGTCATTCCTGCGCGGCCAGTCCCAGGGCTGGGTGACCGCCGAATACGGCATGTTGCCGCGCGCCACGCACACCCGCTCGGGGCGCGAGGCGGCGCGGGGCAAACAAACCGGACGTACCCAGGAGATCCAGCGCTTGATCGGCCGCGCGCTGCGTGCCGTGGTCGATTTGAAGGGTTTAGGCGAACGCACAGTGACCATCGACTGCGACGTGCTGCAGGCGGACGGCGGTACTCGCACGGCGGCGATTACGGGCGGCTTCGTGGCGCTCGCGGACGCCGTCGACACCCTGCTCAAGAAGCGTGCCCTGAGCGCGAATCCGCTGCACGGACAGGTGGCGGCCGTCTCGGTGGGCATCTACCGCGGCACGCCGGTGCTCGACCTCGATTACGCGGAAGATTCGAACGCTGAGACCGATATGAACGTCGTGATGAACAGCGGCGGCGCGTTCGTCGAGGTTCAGGGCACCGCGGAGGGCCATGCGTTTCGCCGCCACGAACTCGATCAACTGTTGGACCTTGCGACGCTGGGGATCGCGCGCCTGCATGCCGCGCAACTCACGGCACGCGCCGCTTAGGAGCGTGTCTGACCAAAGTGCGCTGTCACGAGGGCGATCCTCGCCGGCTCGTCGTGGCCACCGGCAACCCGGGGAAGCTGCGCGAATTCCGGGCGCTGCTCGCAGGGCTGCCCTTCGATCTACGGAGCCTCTCAGACCTTGGGCTCGAGCCGCCGGAGGAAACCGGTACGACCTTCCTTGCGAACGCAACCTTGAAGGCGCGCCACGCGGCGGCGCTGGCGGCGGCCGCTGACCCGGAGGGCGCCGCGGTCGCGGCACTGGCGGACGATTCCGGACTCGAAGTCGACGCACTGCGCGGCGCGCCCGGAGTCCACTCGGCGCGCTATGCCGGCGCGGGCGCGAGCGATGCCCAGAGTGATGCCCAGAGAGATGCCCAGAGAGATGCCCAGAGAGATGCGAAGAACAACGCGAAACTCATTGCGGCGCTCGCGGGCATCCCGATGCAGGGACGGCGCGCGCGCTATCGATGTGTATTGGTGTTGGTGCGCGATGCCGCGGATGCCGAACCGTTGGTCGCGGAGGGTGTGTGGGAGGGCTACATCCTCGACGCGCCGAAGGGTGCGGGCGGCTTCGGCTACGATCCGTATTTTTGGCTGCCCGAGTTGGGGTTATCGGCGGCGGAGCTGGATCCTGCGCTGAAAAATCGCATCAGCCATCGCGGCATGGCGATGCGGCTGCTGCGCGATCAGCTCGCGGCGTCCGATTGGCTGAAGGAACGGGTTTGATCGACGCGTCGCTTGCGCTGTACGTGCACATGCCCTGGTGCGTGCGCAAATGTCCGTATTGCGATTTCAATTCGCATCAACTGAATTCGGCCGAACCCGATGGGTCATACATCGAGGCGCTGCTGCGCGATTTCGAGCTGGAACTGCCCCGCTTGGCGGGCCGCAGGATCGACACGGTGTTCTTCGGCGGCGGTACGCCGAGCCTGTTTCAACCGGAAGATTTCGAGCGCTTGCTCGGGGCGCTGCGCCGGCGCATCGAGTTCGCGGCGGATGCGGAAATCACTCTGGAGGCTAACCCGGGGACCATCGAGCGCGGACGTTTCGCCGGCTATCGGGATGCCGGCATCAACCGTGTGTCGTTGGGCGCGCAAACCTTCGCGCCGCGCGCACTCGAGCGTCTCGGTAGAATTCATAGCGCCGAGGACACGCATAGGGCAGTCGAGGAACTAAGCGCGGCGGAGCTTCCGAACTTCAATCTCGATCTGATGTACGCGCTGCCCGATCAGACGCTGGAAGAGGCAATCCTGGACGTGCGCACGGCCTGCGCGCTCGGGCCTGCGCATATCTCGCATTATCAACTCACGCTCGAACCGGGGACGGTGTTCCATGCGCGTCCGCCGCCGTTGCCGGATGAGGATGCCGTGTGGGAAATGCAGTCGGCCTGTCAGCGCTTGTTGGCCGATGCGGGCTACGCGCAGTACGAGGTCTCGGCATATGCGCCCCACGGCCGTCGCTGCCGGCACAATCTCAATTATTGGCGGTTCGGCGACTATGTCGGGATCGGCGCCGGTGCGCACGGCAAGCTCAGTCTCGCGTTGCCCCACGGTATCTTCCGCACGGTCAAACCCAAACAGCCGCGGGTATATCAGGAACAAGTGCTGCCGGCGTCAACCATGCCGGCGTCGACTGGGGTCGGGTCAACCATAGGCGCGAGTTCGGCAATCGCAGAGACGGAGTTGCCGTTCGAATTCATGCTGAACGCCCTGCGCCTGAACGAGGGCTTTTCGCTGCATGAGTATGAACGGCAAACCGGCCTTGAATGGGCCTCGATCGAGCACAAGATCGCGGCGGCAATGGACCGTGGTCTGCTCGAGGCGCGGGCGCCTGAGCAGCGGCCAACCGATCCACCGGTCGGGAAGCCTGCCGACCCACTTGGTTGGAAGCCGACCGAACTAGGCCGGCGCTTCCTAAATGATCTGCTGTTGAGTTTCCTCGCCTAAGCTTATGCACACGCGCGCGCGCGCCTCGCACAAAGGGGTACCTACAGCACATTGCACCTAGACTAGGTCATATGCGTTTCGTAACCATATGAAAATAAAAACAAAACAGATGTGTCTATTTTTTGACCAAGTTAACAATTATGCGAATTTCCGCTGGTTGCATCATCCGAGTTCGACTCCATCCACAGACTTATCCACAATTTTTGTGGACAAACTCAAGAGTTGGTGGCCCCTCAATGACTTATGTTAAATGGATTGTTAAAAAGCCGCGCTAAAGGTAAGATATTCGGCCGCGTTGTGGGGCGCGCTCTTTGAGCCAGCCTCATTACACGGCAATTTGGCGTGGCGATGCGCACCTAAGGTATCAACAGGGCTCATCGATTCTGCCGCCACCGACAGATCGAGGTTCCCATGAAAGCCGGCATCCATCCTGAATACAACGTCATTTCCGTCACCTGCACCTGTGGCAACAAGTTCGAGACACGCTCGACCATCGGCCAGGATCTACAGGTGGAGGTTTGCTCCAATTGCCATCCGTTCTATACCGGTAAGCAGAAAATCGTGGATACCGGCGGTCGCGTCGATAAGTTCCGAAAGAAGTATGCGGTAGCGGCCAAGGCTTAAGGCCCTAAGCCTCTATAGTTTCTTCGCGCGTGCAGGGCGCGCCGTTCGTTCATGACCGCGACCGCGAGGACGCGGGTCGCGGCCTTTGTTGCCTCGATTCCTGCTCCCTTGATTCCGCCGTACGACCGTGCAAGGCTGGCTTGAGTATCTAAACGAATGAAGCAACATCCTCGTCGGAAAAGCGCATGAGCACGAAATACGAACTGAAGAATCTCGCCACCGAAAAGACTACACAGCTCGACGTCATCTCGGGAACGATCGGACCCGCGGTGCTCAATATTTCCAACCTGACCAAAGAACAGGGGGTTTTCACCTTCGACCCCGGCTTCATGGCCACCGCCAGCACCGAAAGCAAGATCACGTACATCGACGGCGACGCCGGCATGCTGCTCTATCGCGGCTACCCGGTCGAACAACTGGCCGAATATTCGAGTTTCCTGGAAGTGGCCGATCTGCTCATCAGCGGTGTCCTGCCGACCAAGCCTCAGCTCGACGCGTTTCAGAATTCGATCACGCGGCACACCATGGTGAACGAATCGCTGCTGCGGTTTTTTCAGGGTTTTCACCACGACGCACACCCGATGGCCATGGTCTCGGCGGTGGTTGCCTCGATGGCCGCGTTCTACCACGACACCACCGACATCGAAGATCCGCGGCACCGTGAGATTTTCTCGCACCGTATCATCGCGAAGCTGCCGACCATCGCGGCGGCGGCGTACAAGCACACCCTCGGCCAACCGTTCATCTATCCGCGCAACGATCTGCGCTACTGCGCGAACATGCTCAATATGTTCTTCGCGGTGCCTTGCGAACCCTACGCCATCGATCCGGTCGCGGCCGAAGCGCTGGATTTGCTGTTCATCCTGCACGCCGATCACGAGCAGAACGCGAGCACCTCGACCGTGCGTCTGGCCGGCAGCACCGGCGCCAATCCTTACGCCGCCATTTCCGCGGGTGTCTCGGCGCTCTGGGGTCCCGCGCACGGCGGCGCCAACGAAGCGGTGCTCGACATGTTGGACGGCATCGGATCGGTCGCCAACATCGACAAGTTCCTCGCGCGCGTCAAGGACAAGAACGGCCACGTGCGCTTGATGGGGTTCGGCCATCGTGTGTACAAGAATTTCGATCCCCGCGCCAAGATCATCCGCGGCATGTGCTACCGCGTGTTGGAGAAGCTCGGCAAAGCCGATAGTCCGCTGTTCGAGCTGGCGCTGAAATTGGAGGAAATCGCGCTCAAAGACGATTATTTCGTGTCGCGCAAGCTGTACCCGAACGTCGACTTCTACTCCGGTATCATCTACAGCGCACTCGGCATCCCGCGCTCCATGTTCACCGTCATGTTCGCCATCGCGCGCACCGCGGGCTGGGTGGCGCACTGGCAGGAAATGGTGTCTGACCCGAACATGAAGATCGGTCGGCCGCGCCAGCTGTACACCGGGCCTACACAGCGAGATTACCTGACGATAGACAAGCGCTGATCGGATGCCGGCGCAAGCCCACGCCTCGGTGTGCGTATTGGCGGCGCTGGGTCTCGGCGGTTTCGCCGTTGTCGCGGCGGCGCAGGGCACCGACCCGCCCGGTCAGGGCGCGGCCGGCGCCGGTCCGGGCCAGGCGGCCACTCCGTTGGCCGCGCCGCTGCCGCCGGAAAAAAACCTCTGCGAGGATGCCGCCGGCGCGGTCGCTCTCGGAAGCGTGCAGTGGAACGGCTGGGGACGGGATCTCGATAACACGCGCTATCAGCCGGAGCCGGCGCTGCGCGCCGCCGACGTCGCCAAGCTGGCGTTGAAATGGGCCTATGGCTATCAGAGCGGCACGGAATTCGGTCAGCCCACCATCGTCGATGGCAGAGTTTTCATCGCAGGCGCCGCCGGGCGCATCTATTCGCTCGATGCCAAAACCGGCTGCACTTATTGGACGTATGATGCCGCCGCGGCCAGCCGCACGGCGATCACGATCGGCGAACTGGCGCGCTCGAGAACCGCCGTCATGCCGCGCAAAATCAAGCGCACGCTGGCGCACCTCGACATCATCAAGGCGCCGAGTGCGGCATTCTTCGGCGACGACACCGGCGCCGTGTATGCGGTGGACGCACAGAAAGGAAAGCTGCTCTGGAAGACCCAGGTCGACAGCCAGCCGTCGGCCCGCATCGTGGGCGCACCCACGCTCTACAACGATCGCCTGTACGTCGCCATGGCCTCGAATGAAGAGGCCATGGCCGCCGCCAACCCCGATTACGGCTGCTGCACGTTTCGCGGCAGCGTCACCGCACTCGATATCAGCAGCGGCAGAACGGTGTGGAAAAGTTATACGGTCCTCGAAGAACCGGTGCCGACGCTCAAGAACAAGACCGGCATCCAAGAGTTCGGGCCCGCCGGCGCCGCGATCTCCTCCGCGCCGACCGTCGATGCCAAGCGCGGCGTGCTGTACGTCGCGACCGGCGGCGCGGCAGGCAGCGTCGGTTCGGCACTGACCAATGCCGTGGTGGCATTCGATCTGGCCGACGGCAAGCTGCGGTGGGTCAAGCAGCTATTGCGGGCGGATGCGGCGGCAGCCAGCGGCTTCGGGAGTTCCCCGGTGTTGCGGACACTTGCCAGCGGCAACGAAATCCTGTTGGCCGCGCAAAAGTCCGGCGATATTTACGGGCTCGATCCGGACCATGGCGGCGCCATCCTCTGGCAAACGCGGGTGGCGGGCGGGGGTCCGGCCGCTCCGCCCACCGCAGCCACCATGGGCCCGGCCGGCGCGGTCGGCGTGGGGGAAGCAGGCGGCGTGGCCTGGGGTAGCGCCGCGGATCACCGCAGTCTATATATCGCGATCTCAGGTCTCCTGGCGCAGCCGGCCGCCGAGACCGGCAGTCTCACGGCGCTCGACCTGAAAACCGGCGCGGCGCGCTGGCATGCGACCGCGCCGGAGCCGGTCTGCTCCTGGGGCGCACGCAATTGCTCGCATGCCGAGGCCCAAGCGGTCACGGTCATTCCCGGCATCGCCTTTTCGGGATCGATGGATGGTCATTTGCGGGCTTACTCCACCATTGACGGAAAAATTCTGTGGGACTTCGATACCGCCAAAGACTGGCCGACCACGAACGGAGTCAAGGCGGCCGGCGGACCCTTGGACCACGGCGGAGCGACGATCGTGAACGGCACGGTCTATGTCAACTCTGGCAACGCTCTGCTCGCATTCACAGTTGACGGAAAATAGGATACTGAGCATACCCATGACACGATGCATCCGGCTCGCGACTTTGAGCTTTTGCCTGCTCTGCGGCATTCAAGCGGTAACGGTCGCAAGCGCCGCGCCGCGCACGGAGGAACCCGATCGGCAGCCCTCCATCGAGAATTCCGTGGTGAAGGTTTTCTCGACCATGCGCTACCCGGATCCGTTCAGGCCGTGGACCAAGCAGGCGCCGAGCGAGGTGACCGGCTCGGGGGTCGTGATCGAGGGCAAGCGCATCTTGACCAATGCGCATGTGGTTCTCTACGCCAGCCAGGTGCAGATCCAGGCGAACGCGGCCGGCGACAAGGTGTCCGCCAGCGTCGTGGCGATCGCGCCAGGGATCGATCTGGCCGTGCTGCAGCTCGACGATCCGAGCTTCTTCGACTCGCACCCTGCGGTGTCGCGGGCGGCCAAGCTGCCGCAAATCAAGGACGCGGTGCTGGCATATGGCTTTCCCACCGGCGGTAATTCGCTCTCCATCACCAAGGGCATCGTGTCGCGGATCGAGTTCGTGTCCTACAACTATCCGGTGTCGGGACTGCGCATCCAGGTCGACGCCGCGATCAATCCCGGCAATAGCGGCGGCCCGGCGATCGCCGGCGACAAGATGATCGGCTTGGCGTTCAGCAAGGCGGGCGGCGATACCCAGAACATCGGCTACATCATCCCCAACGAAGAGGTCGAATTGTTCTTGAAGGACATCGCGGACGGGCGCTACGACGGCAAGCCCGCCATGTACGACGACCTGCAGACACTCGAGAACCCGGCGCTGCGCGAGTTCCTCAAATTGGACAAGAGCGTCGAAGGAATGGTGGTGCACCGTCCCGACAAAGCGGACGGCTCCTACCCGCTCAAGGAATGGGACGTGATTACGCGCATCGGCGACACCGCCATCGACAACCAGGGGATGGTCAAGCTCGATCGGGACCTGCGCGTCAGTTTCGGGTATCTGATCCAGAAACTGGCCGTTGACGACAAGCTGCCGTTGACCGTCGTCAGAGCGGGCAAGACCCTCAAGATCGAATTGCCGGTCTCGGCGCAGCATCCGACGCTGATCACCGACTTGCACGGCGACTACCCGTCGTATTTCATCTACGGGCCGTTGGTGTTTTCCACCGCAACCTGGCAATTCATCTCGAGCTTCGAAAACAACGCAGGCCTTTTGCGAATGCTGGGCGCGGTCAAGAGTCCGCTGGTCACGCGTACCTTCGACGCGCCGAGCCCGGAGCTCGAAGAACTCGTGGTCGTCTCCTCGCCGTTCTTCCCGCACAAGCTCGCCATCGGTTACTCGAATCCCGCGGGATCAGTGATCTATTCCGTCAATGGCACGCGGATCAAGAGCCTCGCCCACTTGGTGGCGGTGCTGCGCGACCTCAAGGACCCGTTCGTCACCATCGAATTCGATCAGAAGGGCGGCGAGGCCCTGGTGTTCTCGCGGCCGGCCATCGTTGCAGCCACGGATGACATCTTGACGGATAACGGGGTCCGCGCGCAGGGCTCGCCCAACATGCTGTCCGTTTGGCAGGAGAAGCCGGCGAAGTGAGCTAGGTGTCGACCAACTCCGATACCTCGCGCGCATCGGCGCGCTTCATCGGGCGGCCGTCGACCGGGGAATAGGGCGATTGGCGAATGCCGTCGATGGGGAATACGGTCGCATCGACGGTGCGTCCCTCCGCATCGAATCGCAGGGCCGGATAATTGACGATGCGTTCAGCGTCCATCTTGACGCGCCGCTCGTAGAACTGGTGCGGTACGCCGATGTCGAGCAGATGAATCGCGACCGACTCCGAGCGGTCCGCGAACAGATGCAGGTTGATGTCGCTGTAATTGGTGGCGGTGCCGGTCAACACCGATCCCACCAGGCGCGGCTGGAACTCCGCCAGCATGCGCATGGTGCTCAAGGCGATGCGGCGTTGCTCTTTGAGCGTGTGGTCATGCGATTCGCGGCCGAACAGCCGTTGGTGCTCGCGCAGGGCAGCTTCTATTTCGATGTTCTTGGGCAGCACCGACACGTCGTTCACGCCGAGCCGGTCCGCGGCTTTGCGCTTGGCCTGCAGGAAATCTTCGATGCCGTGTTCGGCCATGATGCGCGCGGCTTCCTGGGCAAGAGCGCGGCGCAAATCCTCGGCACGCTGCGAAAATTTTTTGGGCATGTTGTGTAGAGTAGCGGTTTATCAGAACAGCGGTTTATCCCCATCGTTCATCGGGGTCGTCTGGTTGGGTCCTTCATACGCCTCGGATTTGGGCAAATTGCCTTCAATGAATTTCTCCATGATGCCATTCGGGTTGTCCGCGCTCGCGAGCAGGCCGGTTTCCGGGGAGATGCGCACGGTGACGATGCCGTCGGGCACCGGTACTCCGTGCTTGGGGACGCCGGCGAGCGCCTCGTGCATGAAGTACGTCCATATCGGCACGGAGACGTGACCGCCTTCTTCGCCGTCGCCGAGCGATCGATCCTGGTCGAAGCCCGTCCACACCGTGGTGACCAGGTCGCCGTTGAAGCCATTGAACCAGGCGTCGTGGTGGTCGTTGGTGGTGCCGGTCTTACCCGCGATATCGTCGCGATTGAGCGAACGGGCACGCACGCCGGTGCCGCGCTTGATCACATCTTTCATCATGTCGGCCAACAAATAGGCGACCTGCGGCCGGATGACCTGCGGCGCCAGATTCTTGGCCAAGATCAGCGTCTTGCCGTCATGCGGGGCGCTGTCGAGCTGTGCCGCGCGCGCCGCGGCGGTCGCCGCGGGTTTGGGTTCCGCCGGACCTTCCGGATGATCGCACTCGAAGCACGCGAAGGCGGGCGATGCCTGTTCCAGCACTTTGCCGCCCGCATCTTCGATCCGGTCGATGTAATAAGAGGTGACCCGATAGCCGCCGTTGGCAAACGTGGCATAGCCCACGGCCAGCTGCAGCGGAGTCAGTTCCGCCGTGCCGAGCGCCAGGGTGAGGTCATTCGGCAGCTGGGATTTGTCGAAGCCGAAGCGGGTCACGTAATTCCAGGTGTAATCGCCGCCGATGGCGCGCATCAAGCGCACCGACACGAGATTGCGCGAGTGCACCAGTGCTTCACGCAGCCGCATCGGCCCGTCGAACTTGCCTTCATTGTCCTTGGGCCGCCAGGCCTGCTCCATGCCCGCTTCGTCGATGACCACCGGCGCGTCCAGGACGACACTGGCCGGCGTAAAGCCCTTGTCGAACGCGGCCGCGTAGACGAAGGGCTTGAAGCCGGACCCCGGTTGGCGCTTGGCCTGCGTCACGCGATTGAACTTGCTTTGAAAGTAATCGAAGCCGCCGACCAGGGCGACCACCGCGCCGTCGCGCGGGTCCACCGACACCAAGGCGCTTTGGGCCTCCGGCACCTGCACGAACAGCAGCGCGTCGGCCGGCGAACCGACGGTATAGATCACATCGCCGGGGCTCAAGATCTCGGCCGCGGAGGTCGGTGAGCGATCGGTTTTCTCATCCGGCAGTTCGCGCCGGGCCCACGACAGCTTTTCCCACGGCAGATTCACCACGCCGAGATCCCGAACGTAGATCTGCGCGCTCCTCGCCTCGACTTTTTGCACGATGGCGGGCTTCAAGCCGCCGATGATCGGGAATTCCTCGAGTTGCGCGTCGAACTCCGCCGGGGTCGCGAGCTTCGACACGTCGACCTTGGCGGTCGCGCCGCGATAGCCATGGCGCCGGTCGTATTCCAGCAGTCCGGTGCGCAGCGCCACCGTCGCGGCGGCTTCCAGGCGCGAGTCGATGGTCGTGAACACCTTGTAGCCGGCGGTGTAGACCCCGTCGCCGTACTTGCTCTGCATGTCGTTGCGCACCATCTCCGCGACGTAAGGCGCGTCGACTTCGATCGAGGCACCGTGCAGGCGCGACTCCATCGGACTGTTCTTGGCCGTATCGTATTCTTCCTGGGTGATGTAGTTGAGTTCGAGCATCCTGCCGAGCACGTGGGCGCGGCGCACTTTGGCGGCTTCCGCGCTCGCCACCGGATTGACCACGGAGGGGGCCGTCGGAATCCCTGCCAGGGTGGCCATCTCAGCCACGGTCAATTGATCCAAACTCTTGCCGAAATACACCTCCGCCGCGGCGCCGACCCCGTAGGCGCGCTGCCCTAAGAATATCTTGTTGACGTACAGCGAGAATATCTCCTCCTTGGTGAATTCAGACTCCATCAGCAGGGAGATGTAGATCTCGCTCATCTTGCGCTTCATGTCGCGCCGCGGCGTGAGAAACATATCCCGCGCCACCTGCATGGTGATCGTACTCGCGCCCTGCCTGATCCCGCCGGCGCGCGCGTTGGCGACCGCCGCGCGCAGTATTCCCTCCCAATCCACGCCGTGGTGCCGGAAAAAGCGGTCGTCCTCGGTCGCGAGAAACGCCTGGATCAGCTTTTTGGGGATCTGTTCGTAGCGCACCGGGATGCGGCGCTGCTCGCCGATGGAGGCGATCAACTTGCCGTCCCGGGTGTAGACCCGAAGCGGCACCTGCAGCTGGACGTCCCGCAGGGAGTCCACATCCGGCAGCGCCGGCTTCAAGTAGACATAAGCGCAGACATTGGCGAACGCAATTAACGCTATTGCTCCAAGCAGAACAATACAAATTCGCGAGATGAGAACTAGGTAACGTTTGATCACAGAAAACCGTTCTAACTTGTTGCCCCGGCGATATTGCGGATGCATATTACCGCTGGTTACCTGGGCATACTCATCGAAAGATGAGGACGCAAAGCCACCGGTCCTCAAGGGCTCTAGCCTTGCAGGACAGCGGGGTTGCCAGACCAGAATTTACCAATCGCCCTACGCTTGCGCATAGGCGACAGAGGTCTGTACGGATGACTCGACGCCTTATGACACTGCGACGAATGGGCCCCGAATTGGCCGTGGGTCCCACTTTGTGCAGCCGCACCCGCCAAGGCGCAATTACCGTGAGTAGCTTCACGTTCTATTTAACAGTTTCTTGCTAAGTTTGCTGGGGCTAAGTAGTCTCGTGCACCGGTTTCGACCTCC
>Ga0209611_10011153_pt1 | contig 13041 bp, 7 predicted proteins | sample S1TSphgellanicum_3_FD_187693 | JGI IMG/M metagenome (GOLD analysis project Ga0209611, IMG submission 187693) | Host-associated microbial communities from peat moss isolated from Minnesota, USA - S1T2_Fc - Sphagnum magellanicum MG (SPAdes) (version 2) | ecosystem: Host-associated > Plants > Peat... | reverse complement strand
GGCAGTTTAACTGACACAAAAAAAAAAAAAAACAAACAAACAAAGGTCCGGGCAGTGCCCGGAAACTGCCCGGACAGACGGCCAGACAGACAGACCTGTAACTTTAATATATAAGATTGCATAGACAATAATATTTCATCTCCAACATCAGACCATGCCTGGAGTGAATTGACTAAATTATTTGAATCTCAGTATGTTATAAAAATGCACCTTCAGAATAAGTTGCACACATTGAAGATGAGAGAAAATGAAAACATACCGAAACAAATTCACGTGTTTTGTGCTCTCATCGAACAATTGGTGCAAGATAGTACCAAATGATGAAGTAATCCTCTCATTAATGTGGATTATGCCTCAAAGTTATAGAAACTTTATAAAATCTATGCGTAACCAACATTGATTAAGCCTACAATCTTTGATAACTGATTTAATTCAAGATGAAACATTAATGAAAATTTTTAATTCATCAATAGACAGTATATCAGCCCTATTTGTTGGAAAAAAAATTTCAACATTGGGAGAAACCAAAGAAAATTCTTCCCATCCAAAGATGGAGAAGGAATGAGAATATTCCCATCAAAAGGTGGTGAAGGTATTCTAAGGTTGGTTTCAATACATTTTTAAAAAAATGTTTCTTTTGTAAGAAACTAGGTCATCATATCAAAGATTGTAAAGTTAGAATTCTAGAAAAGTCTGCATATTCAAAAGAATAATCAAATATTCTTATTAGCTTCAGTTTGTATGTTGCAATTGTATTCATAAAAAAGGCAAAGATCTTACTTGGTATATTGACACAAGGGCAACTTAATACATGTCTCATGATATTGGTGCATTCACTAACTATCAAACATGTGAAGAAGGCCAAGACATTTATGTAAGTGATAATAGCACATACAAAATCCATAATCAAGGGGATGTGTCAATCATTTTAACAAATGATATAATAAAAAAATCCTTAATGTATTACACATGCCTTGGGTTTAAAGAAAGAACGTGTTTTTAGCTAAACAATTTGATAAGGCAGTTGGAAAGATTAATTTGAAACATGGTAAATATGTTTTAAAGAATAGAATTGGAGAAGTTATTGCCATTTGCACATTAAATCATGAATTAAATAAATTGAGAAAACATATGTTTTTCCCTCTTTTTTTTAAGGCATCATGGACAAGTTTTTTTTTATTGTGAATGATTATGATGCCACACCAAAACCCCCAAAAATAATCCCTAAAATTTTCCCCATTTTTTTCATTTTGTATGAAAAAAAAAATCCATGTTGAAAAAAAAAAGATTAGAATTTTTATTTTTAAAAAAATTATATATTTAAAAATTTTAATATTTAAAATAATAATATAGTTAATAATTTTATTTTGAATTCTTAAATAATATTTCTATGTCCATAGGACTAAACCATTTTCAAATAGATGATTTTTTTTTGGTAAAACATGTTGAAGGAAGACAATTAACTCCAAATGGGTGTTTAAAATCAAGACAAAAGTTAATGGAATTATCAACATATATGCATGCCTCAATTTGTTGCTCAAAGATATTTTGAAATTCCTAATCTTTATTATACAAAAACATTTTCATTAATCATGAAGATGAACTCCATGACAAAAGCACACTAGGGTGTCATAATTTCAACAGATTAGAATCCTTTTTCAAAGTCCTTTTCTAATGTAGTTGAAAACTAACTTAAAATATGAATATTTAAATGACATTAAAAATAACAATTTTTTTTCATTTCCAATTTCAAATCATGATGCTATAAGACATATAAAAAATATCACAAAAGAATTTTTTAAAAAAAATGTTTAAAAAATGCTTATAAGGGCTTTAAAAATAATTATAATTTTTGGGATTTTAAAAGTCCATAACATAATAAATTAAAATCACATTCCATTCATTCAATATCCCAAAGTTTTAAACACATAAGACTAACACATTGTAAGATAAAAATTCATATCCATGAGTTTTATAGGTGTGACAAAAAAGGTGGGCAAAATGTAAAAGTCCATTATTTATTGGCTATTCACAATTTTGATTTGATTTTTTCATTCTTGGAAGGTTGATTATGATAGTTTTAGATATGTGAATCCTTTTTTTAATTATTTCAATGAATTTTATTTTATTTATTTTCTTGTATCTAAGGAATACATGAAAAGTTACCATTGTGACATCCATATAAGGTCACCATAATGTGCAAACACCCTCCATTTGAGTCCTATTTGCTCTAATTGTACAATATTATCTCGAAATACATTAGTTAGATGTTAAAACAACTTTTTTCAATGGTTATTTTTTTTTAAAAAATTATATGGAAATCCTAAAAGGTCTCCATGACCCTATAAATTCGCATTTGGTATGTAAATTTCTTAAATCAATATAAGGCTTACATAAATTTTCTTGAACATTGTACCAAAGATTTGACAATTATTACTTGATTTTAAAAGGATTTACAAGAAGTAAAGTGGATTCAAACATATAAACATAAACTTAATGCAAATTTCCAACTTATAATAGTTTTACATGGATGATTATGTATTTGTAAATAATAGTCTACCAAGCATAGTTGAATTCAAGGCAATATTTTTTCAAGAATTTGACATGATATATGAAGGTTAATTCCATTACTGCATCAATAATCAAATTACTTATAATAAAATAAAAAGGTTGATACTTTTGAATCACACAAAATACCTTCATAATCAAATCTTACACTAATATGCCATGGTTAGTTCAAATCAATCCTTACACCTATGGAATCTAGACTGAAATTAAGTAAAAATGATTCTTTTGAAATTGAAAAAGATAAAAATCAAATGTCAATTTATCCTTACTCATAAGTGGTAGGCAAGTTCATACATGCCATTGTAAACAGTCGACTAGATTGTCCGTATGTTGTTAGTAGTCTTGCATAATAAATGTCTAATAACACATATTTAATTAATTTAAGATTAAATTGATAATTTAGGAAGCCTTTAAACAACCTAGTGGATGGGATGAACTTTACTTGGTGGGCACCTAATTCAACAAATTTGTGATCATTTTATAATTGAATGCCATTTAAATGCATGTTTTAGTAAGCTTATTATTGTTAAGTAAACATGAGAATGTCACCAAAAATTCTCAAAAAACAAAATCAAAATGTACACATTGTGTTTAATGAAAGAGGGGAATGATGGTGGATATACATGACACATTGTGCAAAAACCAAAGCTTAACAAATGTTCCAAAATTAATGACTTCTCAAAAAAATTCATATCAATTTTTTGGGGCAATTACAATGCATTTCTAATCCATCTAAGGTGAAAAACCCTTTCAACTTGGGCTATCTTTGTTCACTTTCAAGCTAAAATTGAAATATGACATAGTCTATAATTATTCTCAACTCTATAGCAAAGTGTATGTCCATAATTTCAAAGAATTATTTCAAACCAAGGCTTAGTGCTCCCACTAGTGACAATGAAAAACTTAATTCTTTAAATTTTTGACAAGGGACACCATTCCAATCCAGCAATGGATCAAAAAATGTTACTTGTATTATAACAAATATTTTAATAATTTCAAAATTTATTTAACATGAAAACAATATTTTGCCTAGTGGCCACTAGGTGCACCATAGTATATTTTGAATATGAAAACCACAAGCCAATGCTTTCATTAATCACAACCCTTAAAGTCTCAAAGATACAAAATAGGTGAATCAGATATATATTGTCAAAAGTAATGTTAACAACATTCAAGGTGCACGGAATCTCATGAACCTTGGAAGAAAATATTCAATTTGAAGTGTTTATAATGGTTGGTGTTGGGTAGGTTTGATTATATGGGCCTTGTGGATGGATAGGAGCAGCAGAAGGTGATGAGCCAGGAAAAGGTTGCAATAAGCTATCAAAAGTTTTAAAAAGTTTTCAGTGTTTTTGGGGCAACCTATATGTTGTTGAAGATATGTAAGTTCGTGTAATATAAGGAAGTGCTTGGGGGAGAAGGGGAGGTTATGTTGCGTTGCTTTGAGCGAGGAGAAGGCAGTGGCTTTGTTGAATTTGATTTAAAACTCTTTTGTAAAACCTAGCTGGTGAATAAGCCTAACCAAAAAATACAACATTGGAAACATGGACACTTGGAAAGCCTTGAGAATTTGGAGCAAACCCATGTAAATTTGGATTTTACTTTGATCAACATATTTCAGCTTCAAATGACATACCTTTCCTCAGAAATTCAGCTTTTTGAGTCACAATGGAAACATATTGAAATGGGAAATGACTTAGAGCCATCTTGAACAGGAATAAAAATTTAGGTGTGAGTGAAACAACAAAAAAATCTAAGCATTTGCATGAAACTCAGAGCTTAGGTGGAAAAGAAAAGCTTGAGAAGCAAAAGTCCTGTCACGAAAGTGTGATTGTTCATTTTATTAGGAAAATAGCATAAATGCCATATGGATGATTGCACATAGAACTGAGTTCGTGAGAAATTGCTAACAATGAGATACAGTGAGTCGTCCAGGGGTCATTTTGGCTTTATGGGTCAACAATTCTAATTTTCTAGAGTTATTTGGCAACAATGTTTACAAATATTTAGTGAATTTCCTGCCAGGTTAATTCAAAATTTCTGTGTGGAATTCGCAATTTACTGCATCCACAAGTCGAAAGTGCTATGTCCCAATGGTTGCACCACAATCCTATGTCACCTGTTAGAGCATCTCCACCCACACCTGCAAACACGCCTTTTCATTAAGTCTTGCAGCAGGATAGCGTAAACCCTGTTCTGCTCCTGTATTGATGTTCATTTTGCAGTGGTCATTTTAACCCCTTTAAAATCTTTTTTTTACTATGGATTTTGGACAGTGGCTGTTACTCGTCCAGATGTAAAGACATAAATGGGCTTTGAGTGTTTAAGGGACTTTTATGACATTTGGGTGGGGACAGTGATCATTAAACACTACTGTATTTTAAAATAAAGGAGTTTTTTACAGTTTTGGGGTGGACATGCTCTTAGGAGGGTATCCTTTATTCATCCATAACGCTGAGAGTAAAACCCAGTAAGGATTTAATAGCATACAGTATCCTCTGTCATCAACATACCCTTATCACACCGTATTCCAGGGTAAAACAATAATTTTGTACCGTTTTGGAGTTTACCCTGCTATTTGGAGTTTGGCCAGGGTAATTTTGTGAAATGAAAGGGTAAAATGAAAGCTGTATGGTGGCCCTCTGAGTCTCAGGTCATCACCAAATCTTTTTGGAGTGTGCCAAAATATACTTTTAGCATCAGGGGGTACTAGTGTATGTCAAAAATAGAGGGCATGCTTGACTTTTCATTCTGCAGTTGTTCCAAAATCTCTTTGGAAGTCCACCTCATATACCCTCCCATTCACAATCTTCTTCTAGGGTATCTGTCTAGACTAGTTCCTGCTGCCCTTACCATTGTTGGACTCTTGACCTCATGTAGTATGTTTAGAATGAAATACTCTTATCCTAGAAGAAAACTCCACAATATCATATAGGTATCCCAATTACCCCCAACACATTAGGTAGGTCAGGTGACAAGAGCGAATGAGGACCCTCATCCACCAGATGCCTGTTATGACTCAACTGTCAATGAACCTCAACTGAGTTAATAGGCAATTACCAGTTAAGTAGATGGTTTCTATATGGGTAAGAGCTGGTTTTACAGCCTACCTACTAACAACCCACTTGCAAATTGGTATTTGGCAGGCAGTAGAAAATGCAACTGAACTACCCACTACGGGTAGCCATGGAACTGGAATTGAACAGAAACTGTTTCCTGACTACTTACCATCCATCCTTCATGATAGGCTGGTGGGTGCTGGTATAGAATGTCCTAGTGTATGCCATTGCATCCCAGTTTGTGAACTTCCAGTCGCAACAATATTTTGGAACGATCACTGGCTCAAAGCACAGGTTTCTAGGCTTGAATGACAGAGCAATATTGAGTAGTTCACAGTACTACTCTGGCAGTGGGGACTGGGGATGGGTGGTTTGGTAGCGCTGTTTCCTACCTTTTGCACTGCCCAAGGACTGCAGAAATAGAAATAAGAGAACTGCCGCATTTTAAGAGCGCCCATAAGCCTGACAGGATTTGGAGTTTGCGTCAGTTCTGTTCAAGGGAGAGTTTAGAGAAAATATCTTAGATGAAGAGCCATAGCGAACTTCAGTTTTCACTTTTTTGGCATTTCTTTTGGCAGGGTTTGAACTTTGAACCCTGATTCCCAATTCCTGGTGACTCTCAGCAGTTAGGTATCCATAGAAGGACTGAAATATTGTCAACTTCATGAGTTCTACAATAGAGAACGTTTTATTGATTAAGGATCATGACTTAGCTGAATTGTTCTATACGATTGAGCTTTGGCCCCATGCTGTACGTTTTCCAAACCCAATGAATGTTGCCTTTGGCTGAACTTTTGAATCCCAAGGTTGCAGGCATTCTTGTGATCACCTCTCAGGCAAAAGCACTGGTGGGTCAATTATGAGGAAGTGTCTGGACCATATATATAGATCTACCTCCTCGTAACCTGATGTTGGAATGATATAGGATTCATTATGTGTACAACCTGCCTGCACAGCACAGATTGACTGCTGGTTTGCAATTTCATTTAGTGTCTCCTTTAAAAGAAGAGTAACGTAGAACTTGTGTATGTTCTTGTTGCTGTGCATACTCTGGGTGCATCATCAGTTTGTAAACAACTTCTTGAAGGTGACAGAATAATTTTGTTTTAAACGAGACCTTTTCGCATCCATTTTTTAATGCCAGATCAGGAAGTGAAATTCTTGGCAATCTCAAGTTGGAATTCCTCACCTTATAATTGAGACTAAATCTGAAGAGATTTCGAATTCAAGCAAACAGCGAAAAAGGGGTAGGTAGATCCAACCAGTTAAGTGCGCTTTCTATACCCACGTGTGACCATTCAATAGCACTCAATTAATTGGTAGGTCATTGAATTGGCAAACCCTTTCCTTGTCTTGAGCGACTTTTGAACCATCCCCCGTGTTCGTACTGCAGGCTTCTGCAGTGCACAAGATGCACAGTAACTAGTGCAGTTAGTGATGACCGCCTCTGCAGCAAGAACGAAAAGACTGTGCTGTTGCCAACAAGTTTTCGTACTGCTGTTCAAGGAGATGACGACCTCGGGTGTAGTAGACTCACAAGAGTGTACTCATCTCAATGCCTTCGAAACTTCCATTCCTCTTGAATCTTGATGATTGTGAATATTTCTTGGAAACTGTACCAAATCGCCCTGATCATTTTTCCACTATCATCATTCTTCAAGAACAGTACTTTAGATACTAGAATTTGCAAAGGACAACCTGACACAGTGACTTGAACTTCTCTCGTGACTAAAGCGTATGTTCAGTGTTTTCTTCATACCTACAGCCTTCAGGCTAGTTTGTAAGGTGTACGCTCGGTGGCTGCAATCCAAGAGGGCTAAACTCTTGCTTTAGAGATGGCTGCAGAGCAGCTCCACCCATGCTCAGTATGTGGCCTGCAACAGTATTTCTTACAACTAAGATTAGTTATTTACTTTTTCCCAACCTCATCCTTAAAACTGAAACTGGAATTGCAAAAGGTGAGAGACTACTAATAATAACCCACCTAGACTAATCAAACCATCTAGCCAATCAAGAGCAGGTATTAGGCTTTGCTATGTCTTTTGCCAGCTGCAACGTCCTGTGCAAAGATATTGGGCCAAAACCATTTTGCTAAGCCAAACTGGCATGTTTTGACTTCTTTTCATACAAAATTTGTTATACGCTGCACTCGTGGAGTTGCTTTAAGGGATGGCCTTTGTCATGAAGTCCTATAGCATTAATTCTTTAGCACTTGGCTTCTCTAGTTAATGTTCTTCCTCCAAGTACGAAGGAGACTTGAGATCTACAGACATATTAGGTGACATATATATATACCCAGACGGATACAGTAGGGTTGACAAGTAACATTTTGTCTAGATTTTATCCCAAGAATGCAATACCTTCAAAACCATATCAAGACATATCTAGCTACGTAGAGTTCCTTGTAGACTTGGTGTGATCTCCTGGATCATGTTAAGTACTTTAGGCCACCAGGCTTAATTTGCAGAATTTTGGAAGCTTTTCCAGCATGATCCAGTACTAAAAATCTCAATATGTTTGCATTCCAAATGTCCAGCACCGTTGTGATCCTGTAGGCATCCGGGCTGAACCTGCTGCATTAATTAGGAGTGACAGCTTTACTAGTTTTTGTCTTCAATTGGGGGGATTTCTTCCGCTCAAAACCTTATGCATGGTGGCCTATGTTGAGCTGATTAGATGACAGCAGCTCATTGCCTGAGTATGCGCCGTGTGTCTCCTCTTGTACGTACTACCATAATTGCGAAAGTGGAAAAGTGTTATATGGTCCGCGTTCTGTCAGAGTATACTAATTTGGACTAATAGCAGTATATTTATGAAAGCGGGGCCGTCCCTAGCTCTGAAGACCTGCAGGACACAACTTTCATGCGCGCTACTTGAATGGTGTTCCAGTAACCTAGCTGCTGATCCGCTCTGTTCTTGGGGTGCCCAGGCAGACACTTGGGAGACACCAGCTGGTGCGTGCATTTGGGTTGCATTCCGCACACATGGGATTACGTCCCGATTGCGCGTAGGATTTCCCGTGCAGCACTTTACAAGTTGGTCTTGAAGAATTGTACAGTCTGGATCCAAGAGGACATGGATCCTAGCGCCACCCGATTTTAAGACCTTACTTTCTCGTGCACTCATAGAATTACAACACATGTCTTTCACCGTTCAAATCACAGCTACCAAGAACAGCTACATCCCGCCGTAGCTTCCTTGCGTAATTCCTGGTGCCCACCGCTCTTCGACTCAGTTACGCCCTCTCAACAATCTTGTCTCACTGACACATGAACGAAGAAGTCTCCTAATCAGTACTCGATCATTCTTAATCTTAAGAATACTTTTTCCAGCACAATGCGCTAAGGCGGCGCGTTAGGAAAGCTTATATAAGTAAACGATGATGTCTCCTTTCCTGCACCTCTCACATCTGCAGTGCGCCGTTCGGTCGAGCAGCGAGCTTAGTGCATTTCGAGTGGTCCCACTTGTCTCTTACCTTCCCCGATCTCACTAGTTGTAGCCGCCTTCGAGACTAAATGATCAATCAAATAGTGAGCAAATGATCGCCCCGCGCACAATTGAATTGATCAATTCACTTTCCCTGGAAAGGAGTGTCGGGTCTAGATTTCTGTTGTTTTACCGCTGAAGGTCTTCGGCGCAGTTCAGGCTCCGCGGTTCGATCCGGTCTCGAGTGACACTAAACTGCCGCAATATTATTTCCCCGTTTGCTCAAGATACCGATCTTTTCTTATCCTTGGTTTGAGCAATCTGTTGTGCAAGAAGGCTTCTCTAAAGAATCTCGTCGACATACAAATCCAAGAATATGTCAATAGGGATGAACGAGGTGGGTTTTCGACATCTTGACTAGTCTTCTGCAGGAATCCTGCGAATTCTCTAATAAAAAACTTGTTCCAGGCTATACATAGATTGTTTCTTGCTGTGGCTGTATCTTCATCCGATCTTCAATGCCTCTGTCGTTGCTGTTAAAGGTTAGTCTTGGCATCACGACTTTGTGTGAATCTGATGATTTGTAGCATCCTTGAACCCTGCAGCTCTTCTACCGGCAAGGAGAGGAGCCTGCTTGGATCGTCGACAGAAACGGCTCTTACCGAGAGAATCGCGAAGTTTCCCCTTTCTCTCGACATGGTAGCTATTTACAGGTATCTCAAAGTTACGTCGAGAACTGAAAACTAGGGCCAGCAAGATTTGAGTAGTTGATAGATCTTCTAACCAGACTATTTCTGATCACTGCAGTATCTATTTGATAATTACGTCGTATGTGCAGGACATTGACTTGAAAGTGCCAATGTGTTGCGCCAAATGCGAAGAGAAAGTGAGAGAAGAGCTTCTCGATGTGGAAGGTGTCTATAGCGTAGTCTGCGATCAGCACTGCCAAAAAGTTACAGTCACAGGAAATTATAATTACGTCGATCCTCTGCGTCTGCTCAAGAAGGTGAAGCGCATCAAGAAAAACTCCAAGTTCTGGGCCGAGAATACTCGGATTGACGACACCCAATATTATGGTTCAAACTCCAGGTCGTATAACACTAGACACAGAAATGAGTACACGTCCTTGCCATTGTCGACCCGAACTTTCTTGGATCCATACTACAATGATTCTGCTCGCAAATTCCATTCTTCTGCCTCAGTTGCATCAGGCAGAAGTTATTCGAATCATCAAGACCCGAGACCTTACGGCCGAGTTGATCGTTTCATGACCCGAGTAATTCCGCAGAGTCAAATTTTCTTCCCCGTACCCCATACGGCGCAGTCCTCAGATTACTACGACTATACTCTACCTGAATATGAACAGATATCCTACTACAACGAGGATTCCCCATCCTTCAGATGTTATAATTGAATAGTAAACTAAAGATCGGATGCAGAATGTGCACCTCCTACGCAATTAGTACGAACCTGGATTACTGCATCACACGTCCTAGTTGATCAATAAGCAGCTTAGACTAGGAGTTGACGGTAGCTCCATCATCTTTTTGCAATAGCTCGTTTCCTCAAATTTCCGGTGACTCAGATATCAAATATAGAGTCCCTTTTGCAGTATAAGTTTACTGGGTGTTGTGCAGCAACACCCATTACTTCCCTATAAATATAACACGGGTTGATATGAAAAACTGGACTATTGCTGCAGCCACAAGCATTGTCCCCGATACTCCTTGAAAACAGGTCAGGACTCAGGATCTCTAATCCTATATATAACGAGGTTACGCGTATTTGGTTTCGTCTGCAAGCAACAATGTATGCACATTTTTAAGAACGAGAGGGTCCCGGAAAAAACTCCAGTTTGCTTAGTATAAAGGTCACTTATTTATATTAATAAACTTGTACCCTGATCATGAATTGGGGTATTACCCTATGTCGAAGGCTAAGAATAGTTTGGGGACCCCCCGAGCTTTATCGCCATCATACTTGTAGTAAACGTTGTTGCTCAGAATACAGTACTCCTGTGCCGCTACACAGTCCCAACTCCCGAATCCCGATGTTCGCTACAAGTCCTATCTCAGTTGTATCCACTTTAATATATCCAGCTAGCTAGCACCAATATCACATGAGCCCTATTTACATACCACGTACCAGAGAATACGGCCCCACACAGTGATGCCTTCAGGAGGGGAAGATGAGATTATTAAAAAGGTTTAACTTCAATTAGATAGATAGAGGGACAGTTGGGTATGGCTTGTTGGTAGGTTGACAATGATATCTAGTGGAAGACTGCTATTGTACATATAGCAGATGATAAGAATAGGATACAGCTAAAATGATTGCATCTGAAGTTTCCCAACTTTGGACTGAGAGTTTCCAAGAGACTGTATATTGCTACCAGCTTGTAGATTTACTGTCAAGATATGCCATCTGTTGAAGTTCAGAGCTTTTATATGAGCGTAATTGGATATAAAATTAGAATCCCATCAGAATTTTCTAATATAGTGAGTTTTAATATCTGCAAGTGTTATTTCTGAGCTTTCTGTGCGACCAGGATGAATGATTGATTGCAGGAATTTAGTCCCATTGTGAACTTCGCTCTCATGAAGTCTCCTAGTCCCATAAATCGATTGTGAGTCGAAAGTAAGGTTTTTGTAGCTATTATGTAACTTGAGATAACAAAAGTAATTCCAGCTCCCTTTTCAAATAGCAATAAATTAATATAAAAGTTTGGATCGATAAGAACTGATCCATGAGATGACCAAAGAATTGACCCGAGCAAGATCCTTAGACTAGGGGAAAGTTCTGTATCATAATTCTCAAACGATCAGACTCTTGTCGAATTTTGATAACTCTGGATGGAAGCTGGGATCCTGTTTAAACAACAAGAAACAAAAGAGGTACAGATATAGGAGCGAGAATTGAAGGGTTCCAGACTGAATGGGGAGTAGATGGGATGAAGTGCATATAGAACAGTGTCAAACACGAAGGCTGCTTGCTGCAAAAGATCTCCAGCAACTAGACGCATCTTGAGTAAGTTAGCCTTGGTGCCATCAATCTGAGTTCTCGCTTTTCTTGATGCAACTTGATTTGTGATATTCGGGTGCTTACCTAAGGGTTCAGGACCTTCTTTTGATAATGTATGCACTAAATCAGGCTAAGAGATAGGATTGCTCTTAGTACTCACAAATTATTGTTTGAATTCAGGATTTAATGAAAATTTGCACCAAAAGACAAACACTTCAGGACACATTTGCAATGGTCTTAGGCATATGAACTTTAAGCTTTCAAGTGTTAGATGCACAATTTGCCAATAAAATCAACATAAATTTGACATCTAGATGTCAAAATAATTTGGATGATCGACATTGCACAAATTATTCACCAACATACAATGTCATACATTGAGTTGAAACAAAACAATGTAATAGGCCAAAAACATCATCTTCAAAGATTTTCAGAATAAAGGTGTCAATTTATGAAATTGACCTTATGAACTACATAAGTGTCTCAATGTGATAAGGACAATAAATTAGAAGTTTTAAATGTTATATCAACTTCTTTTTTTTAATGTAGTTTCAATTTACTTTTCACAACTTAGTGCAATAATTTTCAAATTGCACAAATTAACCCTTCCACATTCATGGGAACAATTTATAAAATTCATACATGTATGGTGCATTTAATTATTGTTTATTTTTCAAATTTTATCATGTTACAAACACAAATTGCATAAATATAGAATTAAATTGTTTTTGAGAACTTCTAACCTATCATAAGAAGAAAAAAAATTACTTTTGAAAGGTTTCATAATGTCATATTTAATTAAAAATACATTGAGTTTGAATGTTTGATTTGAAAAAGGTGTCATTTTAAATAGAATAATAAGCTTGTAACACATATTTAATTAATTTAGGACTTTACAAAAGTCTAAAAATGCAAAAAAATAAATAAATTTAATGGTTTTTTTTTTTTTTTTTTCAATTTATAAATC
>Ga0209611_10011151_pt1 | contig 13042 bp, 9 predicted proteins | sample S1TSphgellanicum_3_FD_187693 | JGI IMG/M metagenome (GOLD analysis project Ga0209611, IMG submission 187693) | Host-associated microbial communities from peat moss isolated from Minnesota, USA - S1T2_Fc - Sphagnum magellanicum MG (SPAdes) (version 2) | ecosystem: Host-associated > Plants > Peat... | reverse complement strand
GTGTTTTCAACACATGATATTCATATGTAAAATGTATGAACCTATGAAAGGATGAACTTTGCACAATTTTCATTATTAATTCGTCACATGCTAAATTTGTGATGCAAAGCAATGAACATTGGACTATGGGCAGCACCATTCAATTCTTTAATCACCAACCCCATTAACTTTCTTGCAATTTGAAGCCTTGATGCATCAAAACTACAGGCTCACCTTGAAAAACACCACTATAATCACCAACATGAAGTTTTAAACTACAATTATCTTGAGTTGAAATCTTGTCCACTCATGGACAAAAAAAGTTAACATAGTCATGCATGTGTGAATCCCCTTTAGACCTAAGGGTAAAGCTTGACCTTCAATTCATGGATCCAAAAACCTCTTCAACTTCCAAGTGTAATTTGCATTGTGTAAATTTAGAGTTTACCCTATACATGGCAATCACTATTACCATTTGCATTGGGTCCTCAAATTGATTCACTCTTCGTAAACAATATTCATTCCTATCCAAACCTTGGCTAACTAACCACCCTATAATTAGTGTCTATACAACATGTTCTACTGGAATGTTCATGTGTAATCATTGAAGGTTGAAACATACAAACAACAACTTATTCTTGGACTGTTGGACCCAAATGTCATGGATCGTCTCTAACAAGTTACAAGTTGACACGTCTATAAATTCATCCTTGCTAAACTTTTGGAAAATGATCAAGGATTTATGATAAAACACATAATGCAAATTTGACATTTCCCACAATGAAAGGATATGGTGAAGTGAAATAAAAATACTAAATATAAGTCTTACATGTCTAGCATGAATTTCCTTCCCATTACTTAACTTCCCATGAATTTCCTTCCCATGCTAAAAGTTCAACTAGTTACCAAGCTCATGAACTTTGTTTGCAATTGCAACCCCATATGAGTACCACCAACACTAAATTCCAACATACCTAAGATTTACTTCTTCCAAATACTTAGAAGTTTTATATTCAAAACATAAAACCTTGTGTTATTCTTGGAATCAAGGGTGATAAATTGCTTTATATGTCTATCTAATGATTGAGTTCAATGAAATAAGCAAGTCCTCTCCTTGTCAACCATCTTAACAATAGGGTCTCCAATATTATAAATGATCTAGTTCATTTTCACAACATTCTAATTGGCTTGTGCACTATTCACCATGACGCACTTGAAATTGGGTTTGATACCATAGTGCTTGAACATAACATCATTTAACTTCCTCCAAAACATAGATTGAGCACCCATGTCTTCTAATTGCATGTCGCAAATGGTAATTTGGTCAAAATTTTGCAATATAAAAGGTCATAAACATGGCATGCCATTGTTGTCCATCCTTCAAAACATTTGATGTGATCAAACATAATTAACCCAACCATTTTGCAAAATGCCATTGGGCTACATACACATCATTAGATCCACCCCACTCACCATTCCATGGACATACATTTTTTTTTTTAAAAACTTTTGTCAAAAACATTTCCCAGGAAAGTAACTATTTTGGATGAAGTCATAAGGACTTTTAGACTTCAATAAAGTATGTTGTTGATGTACCCTCTAATCTCCGAATTGTGTTTAAAAGATGTAATCAAATTCTAAATGTTTGGCGAGCACAAAGGAAGGAATTTGTCCATCACATGGTAAATTTTCTCACCTTTCAAACATTCCATCAAGGCATCATCATACTCATTGAACAAGTGTTTAGCCAAAAACATTTTGGTTGTAGCTAAAACAATGGCAAAAAAATTTCCAACCAGTGTACGAAAAACTTTGCCTTGGACTAGTGTCATGATTTTTTGAAGGGATTCTCTATCCACACCCATTGCAAGAAATCAAGGTTTATTTAATTGGAAAATTAAACCAAAAACCAATTATTTTAACATTTGGTCAATTAATTGACCATTTAATCGTACTAAACAAATTGATTTGAACACATCCAACTTGACTTGTCAAGTTGGACAAAAAATTGGGCAACCAATAAAATTTAATTTTAAAAATAGTTTAATTTGTAAATAAAGAAATGTAATTAATAAATAAATAGTAAGTACCTACCTACCCCTACCCACCATGGCTTCTTATCTACCTATCCACAACCCACCTAGGTCATATAAATTTACACACATGTACAAGGTATATATACAAATATACATACTCCACATAATATATGTTGGTAAAAGGGGTTGAACCTTGGTCTCCTTGGCTCCACACCAATGTCTTAACCATTAAACCACCCCACCACTTTGTAAAACAATATGATACCAAATGCACAATTTAGCATGTTTCCTTGAACTTTCATGAAATGTTTTGTCAATGTGTATAACAACATTTGAATTTCAATTTTTTTCATAAGTAGGTTAGTAAGTATTTAACTAAGTAAATAAGTAAGTACACATGTTTACCTACCTATGTTTTTAAATGTACATACCTACTTATCTAAACTATAGGTAGGTATGTAGGTAGATAGATAAATAGATATAAATAGGTAGGTAGGTAACCTAGTAGGCATAACAAATAGGTTAGCTAACTAAATGAATATGGCCAATTCGACTAAACATGACCATTCAATATGGTTGATTTGATTTGACTAGGCCATGGGCATCTTGATGGACCATTTTAAAACTTTGTCCTTTCTTGACTAAATGTATGATTTAACACTTGGTCAAAATGGTCACTTTAGTCAAAAAAACCATGTGTCTTTCATGCCTGATGCCATTAATTAAAATGAACATCCTTTTGGTTAATGTGGACATTTTAATCAAATTGAACCTTTTGAAAAACCATGATTTCTTGTAGTGACCATTTGTGACAAGGTGATCATGGTTGCCAAGGTATATGGCTACCCTTGAAAGATATTCCTATTTATTGACAACATAATTCATCTAACATTTGCAACTTTGCACATAGAATAGAATAACACCACATAAATTATAAACAATTGTGCAAACATGAACTACAAAAAGGAAATCATTTACATCTAAAACTTGGAATGAATCACCCATCCAATCCACTTCATTGCGAGCACCTTCTTAAATGAATTATTTGCAAATGTTGTTTCGACATCTCAAATGCCCAAAACATTGAATAGACTTAAAACCAAGTTGAAACTATTTTTAATGTTTGTCATTTTCACTTTATTCCAAACATGACCATCAAATTTCTTATCCATTCCTTGTATTTGTCTTGAATGCCCCAAGGGTTGTTGATTTGGATGAAACACAAACACAATGTCTCCATTGAATCTTGTAGGGAGGCAGTGGACATTTGCAATTTGATGTTGTAGTTGAAGGATTTCAATTCAACCAACACATGAAATATTTGAAACATGACTTTGAAGTTATTGGCCACACTTTGGAGGACAATGGATGGGCAGGAAATTAAAAGTTCCACCAAAGGTTCACACAAATTTTGTGAAGTTGTAAGAATCAATGCCAAAGGCACATGGGATTCCACATATATGTTGTACGACACTTGAATTACAAAGTCATGGCAGATGAGATGATTATTAAAATGTAGTTAATTACAAATGTGCACAAATCTCTACTTGAGAATGTGGAACATGTTCAAAGGAAATAGAGAAAGGTATATGCTACCAAAAAGGGGCTTCAAACCTTTGAAGGTTTTGTAGAAAATAGCAAGGTCAAGATGTGTAGACCTAGGAAAAAGATATTCTTGCTTAGTAATTGGGAGGGACCTTACATTTTTATTGATTACAAAAATGGGAAGGGATCTCAAGAACAAGACCATGGTAGCAGAATATGCATTTTCAAACATCTCAAAAGGCAATGTTGGGAACGGTCAAAAAAAGATTTATAATTATATTTGTTTACAAATTGATGTTTGATCTATGAGGACATTTATTTTTTTGGAAGGAATGGTGACACTTGTGACCTAAAACAATGTCCAACATTTTCTATGGATGAGTATGAATGAAAGCAAGAACCTTAATTTAGATTTGTGGCTAATGATGCCGAAGCTATTTGTCGCAACCCTAGCTTTGGGCTCATGACCAAGGCAAAGGGGTTACAAGATTACGGGCCAAAGAGGAAGCCTGGGAGTCAAGGCAAGAAGAAGCCTAAGAATCACATCACATACTCCCGGGAGTGCAAGAAAGTGTGAGGGAGTATGAGGGAGTGAACCCTCGCACTCCCAAAGCAACTCCCATTTTGGGAAATGGAATCCCGGTGGACTCTCAAAACTTCAGAGAGCAATTGCAGGGTCAAAACTCAATGGCTTGTGATGTTATTTATATCATTGGAAAGCTCTTGGAACGTAAATGTCTTAAATGGGCTCGCATTGTTCATTTAGACATCTGAAACACAAGTTATGGCCAAAAGAAGGGCCAGGGATCAAATTGTCAATTTGACTCCCGACCACAAAAAGTCGGGAATTGACCCGATTTACTTGGCTGCAAGGGGAGTGTGACATACCGTTACAAAGCTCTTGACGAAAGCTACAACTTTTCTTTAGACCACGTTGCAATCCGAGGTCTGCTCGCAAAGTTATGGGGCTCCAAAGTCACGGGAGTCTCATTTGGCGCGATTTCCCGGGAGAAAAAAGCCATGTGGATGTAGGCTCCGTGGCCAGCCACATAGTATACTATAAGGGGGAAGGTGGTGGTGGCTTCCCCCAAGTCCGGGCCGTGGTGAATCTATTGTGTCCATGTTGCTCATGGCTCGTCTTAGCACCAAAGGTGTTCTAACTATGCATTAACCACTTGTGTGGGTTGTGTGCAGGCCCGTGTGAGTGAGTGAAGCTTGTCAACTCTTCCTAGTCCCATCCCGGAGCTCCAACACGACCCTCTACCCCTCAAAGTGTTGTGAGTTAGGGAATGTGCCTCGACTCCTCCCTCTTCCACTGTGTTCTACTTGGACTCACATTTGAATCCTTCAAGGAGTTGGGAGTGCGTCACTATTGTGCTTCAAGGACGTTGAAAGTCAAATTACTTGTTTTTTGTTTTTTGTTTTTGGCTTTGTTTTGTTGTTTTGTAAGTTATTATGTTTAATGTTATTTTTCAATGGGGTGGCTTTGGTGAACTGGTTTTGGTGATGGAGTAAAATCCTTGTTGTTCAATCGACAATCTTTATGGGGAATGTGAGTCACAATTCTTGGAAATGATTAGTGCTAACTTTCAAAGGAGCAAAAGGATGTGGACGAAGAAAAACTATATGAAGTTAGTTGAGGAGGAAGAAGGCAAACAATTTTCTTTTGGGAGTGTGGGAGAAACTAAATTCTGATTCTTCTAGTTATGAAGCATGGAGTTTGTTTGGATTTTGATAATAATTAGTTGGGGACAAAAGTCTTTTTGGAATTTTTCTTCTCTTGAACCTAACACTTGATTTTCCGTTGTGCCATGAGTGTTAAGAAGGGAATAGGAGGTCTAGAGTTTGCATTTTTAGGGACCAAATCAAAGGAAATGATGAAAAAGTCTAGTGATTTCAAAAGTGGTTGTGGTGGCAGTCATCATCTATGTTAAGTTTTTAGGGGGTTTCAATGTGAATGTGTAATGTGGTTTATTTTGAAAAAAAAGTACTTGTGATATAGTGGCTTTGGGGATTTTGGAACAAGAGGATATTGTGAGGTTTAGACGATCACAACTACCCGCTCTATTCTTAATCTCTGTCCAACTTCTAAATGAAACTACATGATGATGTTGGGGCATTTTGTGGGTTTTTGTTGTTGAATGATGAGTTGCCATTCTCATCAACAACCAGTTGGCTCCTTGAGAGGAAGTCAAGATAAGTTTGATCCCTTGAGGTCCATGGAGCTAAAATTATAAAGTTTGTTTGGTTGGAAGGATTTAGGTTTAGTAATAATGTTTGTTGTAACCTCCTTTCTACTCCTTGGAAATTTCCAGTAAACCATGTTGCACTTGCATTCAAAATGTTATGGATTACCATCTCAAAATAACATCCCCTTCTTTTTGGTAACAATATTTTGTTTTGGTTAAATTATAATGTTAAGGTTACAATTATAGAATTATTTCTTAATAGAATTTGGAAACTCTATTGTTGTTTTTAAAATATTGAAATGTCCAAAACAATGAATAACCCCCTTCCTCCCTTGCGATTGGCATTGAGTATAAGGGAGGCTCCTTTATTTGATATCATCATCTTTTGAAATGTTGAAAATTTGGGTTTGGAATTGCTTTCAATGGAATTTGGAAATTCCATAGTTGTTTATTGTCTATTGATATGTTTAATTTAATGAATAACCCCCCTTTCCTCCCCTTATGGTCAGCACCAACTGTAAGGAAGGTCCTTGACATCATGTGAACAATCCAAAGTTTTAGATTGAAGTCTAGAATTTCTTGGAATGGAATTCTCAAATTCTAATGTTGTTGTTTTCATCATGAGATGTGCAAAACGTTGAATCCCCCTTCCTCCCTTGTGGTTGGCATTAATTATAAGGGATTTATTGTTGAGTAGTGGAATTTTTTGAAAAACATTTCTTCACTAGGAAATTCTTGAAAAGGGTATACCCCTCCTCACATATGCTTGGCATTGATTATAAGGGAGAGTCTTTAAATTCATGTTAAAAATACAAGGTTTAGGGTGGAGTTCTAATATTTCTTGAAATGGATTCTAAAATTGTTTTTCAACGTAAAATCTTTGGACAAGAGAATAACCCCCTCTTCACCTATGGTCGACATCGACCATAGGGGGGATCCATATCTTGATGTCTACACTAGGATTCTAGTATGAGACAGAAAAATTCATTTTTCCAAGCTAATTCCGAGGCCTTCAATTAGCCTTTACTCTCCTTTATGGTTGGCACCGACTATAGTGGAATGTCCTCATGTAAAAGTAAGATGCAATAAGGCTAGGTAGTTTTTTGGAATTGAACTAAATTTATGGACAATGTAAAACAATGTCTCATTCCAAATATCTTTGTTTTCATTGTGGATTAATAGAAAGGACCACTCCAACTTTCCTATGGTTAAGGCCAACCATATGGAATTGACCATATTTTGACATAAACTTATTTATACATTTCAATTAAATGAGATTTTTCTTTTGATTTCTTTAAATCTATTATCATCTTTAATTTGTTGTCAACATTTTGATTTTAATTCATGAATTGTAATATCATGAATTCTTTCACTTAATCTTTTAACTATCATTCCATGTATGTTGTTTTAAGGCATTAATAGCTACCAAAAGACCATCGAAGGTATCCAATACTAGATTAAGTTGAACAACGGGGAACTATTAGAGAAATACAAAATCTTCCCCAATAACAAAATTAGGATGAATGTCCCACTTTGTCACCTTCTATCCATGTTGATTGTACAAGTTGCACTAAAAATAAATGTGCTTAAAATGGAACATGTGTTTAAGATGGGCTACCAAAAAGGCAAGAAAGCCTTTTATGTCTGTTTGACAAATTGGAAGGGCAAGGAGGAAGAAGTAACCCACCATGATAATACATGGAATCCTTTTTGGTGGGAAAAAAACGTTCGATTTGAGGCCTTCTTGAAAGAAGATCTAGATATATCCTAAAAAATTTGTTTGGTACATTGTTTCGCGTGTGGGACAAAAATCATTGCCTCCAAGCCGAACATCCTTATCTCAACAAAATCCATTCAATTGAGGAGGAATGACACATTGCACATTGTAATGAACTCTTTCATTTTCAATACTACCAGTGGATTAGTACAAACTCATGGAGTTATTCACAACTATGATTGACATCAACAAGTGAGATAATATTCTAACTTATATTCCTTTCTTCATCTTTCATCAAAATTCCTTTCTCCATCCTACCAAATGTATTTAGATAGACTAACTTAATTGTTCATAGGTCTATCAAGATGGATCATGTTAAGCCATCTCTTGTTCATGACTTTTTCCACATTCAATCCATTGGGATGAGAGCCCTACATTAAATCAGGGACATTATCCCCAATGATTAGTTCAAAAAATGTGACAACAAGATAAAAAAGACGTGGTGCAACCTCACATAAGGCATTTTTGATTGCACGTATATGGTCATCAATTGAAAACCTTTTTCAATATGTGATTCATTTCTTGGACCTTTCAAACTTGTTTCATTCATGTCTATCCTATTTCTAAACATGGCTTGTTGTGGTAATGGATGCCACCCATAAGATGTATTATGTAGATGTTTGACCTTGTTTGTGTGAGGTTGATGTCTTCATTTCATTAAACACCAAGGCCATGGAAAATGTGAAAAAAAACACATGACTCCTTTCCACAAGAGGATTCATGTTTGCGACCCCACTGTTGGGCCGAAATTTCTTGAGTACGCATAATTTAATTATGATATGAGTTCAAATCTCGAGATGCTCACCAAAAAATTAAAGATTTTCATTTCTACCTAGGTGAGCAATGGATAGAAAATGAATTGGTTCAAGCACTGGAACCTGTCCTCAATTCTCAAGGAGGCACAAAAGTTCCACCAAGGTTGGTTTGTCAAATGTTGTTTTTGAAAAATATTGGGTCCACAAGCCCACATTTTGGTATCATGTATTTTATTTTGATTTTAAACTATGAATCCTTCAAATGTCTATTCTATTTTGTTTTTTCTTCTCTTGGTTTTTTCCTTCATGACATTTCTTGTTCTATAATCATGTCTTTTCATTGCAACTTAAAGTGGAGGTTTCTAAATTTTTTGAAGGCATAGTGAAGGACCTTGGGATCTTTGTCTTTGAGTCTATGGAGGTGTAGAACTTCCAAGATTTCATTAAACATTAGAGGCTTGAATTATGGGAGATGATATTTTTCCAAGAATTCAAGCAAAAGAGAAGTGTTTTGAAGAGCATAATGTGGGATTGAAAATATGACAATGAGGAGGCTTTAAGTGTGTGGTATAAAGGCAAGTATCCTTGCTTTCCATCACATTATTATTTGCATGAAAAATGATAAAATTCCATTCCTACAACATTTTTCATTATCACCTTGGAATCAACAAATTTAGTAATATTTTTTTATTGCAAGTACTTCTTTCATGTTTTCCTAGCCCAGTAGGCTATTCGAAGTCTCCTCACCTTTTTTTAGATCTAGTGTGATTTGAAAATGGAAAACATTATGTTGTGGAATAGTCATTTAAAGGACTAGTCCTCTCAACACCTTTTGGAGTGCAGTTGGTATTTATATTCCCCACTTCATGATTGTATGCCCAAATTTGAACATCAATTAAGGGAGAAGTTTGATGAAGGCTTCATGGAAAAGATCCAATCCATGGATTTTAATATGAAGGGTGATCTAAGTAAGGCTAGAGTGGTAAAAAGAAGAGAAAGATGACAAAGGATAAAGTTATCATTGGATTGGTTGGGTCTAGGTCTAACACACAAAATGCAAAGGATTTTGTTGTGAAAAAATCAATAGTTCCTTGTCCTCCCCCACCAGAACCCTCATAGATGCTTCCACCAAATAAATTACCAATTGTCCAACATAGGAAGAAACTTAGACATGCTTTAGAAGATGACACTTTGGACACCTTCTCCCACCTCCTCACTCAGACCTTATGGTCATTGTAATTGGCATCTCCCTAGGGTTATTTATATCAAATTTTCAGTTTTCTTGGCCAACTTTTGTGAAGGCCAATGAATCATTTGGCTCATGGCCTCCTCAATACGAGGCCCTCTAGCAAGTCCTTTCCAAGGTTATTTATCACACCACTTCATATTTGCAATGTTTTCAAACTCATTTTCTGGATGTTCATCAATGGAAGTGCCTTTTTACAAGATTCTCCATATGGGATGCCCAATTTAATAGTTGCTAAAATTCCTATAATTTGTTGATCCTTCATGTGTTTGATCCTCCCTCCTCTGACCCCCATTAGAACCAACATGTGGAAAATTACATTTATAGAATATTTGATTTTATGAACAAATACTTGTATGATGATGGTGCTATCATAATTTTTCATGATGATGATCTTCGTGTTCTCAAGGAGATTAGATCCTTTTTGGAAAACAATGAATATGAAATGCATTCGAGGTGGGTGGGTATCAACACTTTGTCTTGCATGAGCTCCAAAGCAAAGGGGAAGAAGGTAAAGTTCCTTCCTTTTTTAACAATTTCAATTGTTGCCCTTTTCTCTACTTTTTCTTTTTTTTTTGCATTAGTTGCTCATCGAACAATCTAAGTTAGATGAATTTTCTTGTTCATGAACTAGGTTTCATCTAATTTAGAGATGTTCCACCTAACTTAAAGATGTTCCATAACGGAAATTAAATTTTAGGAACTTCATTGCAACATGGTGAGGTGTAGTGGGTGAAAGCACATTATGGTGGTACATTTTGGGTAAGAAAATGTAAATTTTTGGGGGTACATTTGTATTTTTCTAGGGGCAATTTTTTTTCATTTCATTTAGCATTTTGTGGAACACATAAAATGGATTCTTGACACAAAGCCTCCAACACAATTCTTAATACCTTTCAAATGATAATGTTTTTTCAACAACTTTTATGTATTCACACGTTTACACTTGTTTGAATGAAAAACTTCATCCAAATGTATTTCATGAAATCACATGAATGGAACTTTTCATATAAAATTGAAATGGGATAATGAACTCATATGTAATATATGATTGAATACTTCATCAAGTTTGGTAATCATTTGAATGGTTTTTGAAGTATAGTTGTACTTTGCAGTATATCGTGATGATTATAATTTTCTCACTAATATATTTTTAATCATTTAATATCAATTTCAAAGTGACTACCTTATTCCAAGTACCATTTGCAAAAAACCCTTTTAATATTAACTTGTTAGAAATTCAAAACATTTAGTTTCAAAAAGTAATATTTTTGACAACAATCTTTGACCATTGTAATGTGTTTTCACTTTAGTGTCTCATTGGCAAAGGATGATATCCCCTACAACCACACTAGCATGGAAACCATGGAGAAGTTTAGATCAAATGGGTCCCATTCAAAGGAGGTTAGGAGATCCACATTTTCACCTTGTTCACTTTTATCTAGTCTTGCTCTCCTTTTGAACCTTTGATTGTTGGTATGAATTCTTCCACATGTTAGTGTTTGTTTTTTTATTTTACTTGTTTATTTCACAATGTCTCTTCTTTGGAATCACCCACTCTGCTTATGGTCCATATTTTCTTAAATAATTGCATTTGTACTTGTTAGTCCTTTGGTTGTCATGTTCTTGTGTTGGAACCGGACCATGATATATAATAAAGAAGTGGTTAAACCTCTTGTGGAGAAGGTGAGACTTGAAATTGAAACTATGGTGTTTAGCCACATCCTCCTAGATTTGCCATTCGAGAAGAGAACAAGAATTGACCTTGATTGTGAATAAGTTTAATTTCATGTTCTTTGTGTTTATGTTTGTGTGTGGATAACTTCCATTTGAAACTCATTTTTTGTGTGTTCCCTTTAATTTGTAGAGGTTTCCATTTGATGGGGTAGAGGAAAGATTTATTTTATGCCCAAAGTGGCTTTTTCCCTAGCCCCCACCAAGTTTATCATTGCTTGCCTATGCCAAAGACATGGCCCAACATATGGCCTCCCTATCCTCTCCACCTTCTTCTAGTATGAGCATACAAAGTTTGATAGGCGTGTATTTGGATTTATTAAGGATGATGCATCAAAGTGATTGCACGAGATTTTGGTTTGCACTTTCTATTTTTTGTTTGAGCTCGGGGGCGGCCTTCATTTGAAGGTCCTTTGTTGGGTGGTGAGCTTTCTTCATGAAATCAAATTTTAATGTTTTTTTTGCCCTCATCATTTTTTGTCTACCAAAGTGGCTTCAAATCTCCTATGTTGGGTTGTTCAATCCCCTCACACATATAATTCAAGCTCCAACATTCATGTTCCCTCTCCAACTTCTTTTAGTCATTATCCACATTATTATAGTATAGATTTAGCTTGCATTAGGCATTTTTGTGTCAATTGTTCACATTCTTGTTAAGAGATTGAGTGAAGATCATTGTGAGTTTCATTTTGAGATTGGGTGGAGTGTCCTTTGGTTATTTGGATTTTTTTTCCTTGGATGTATTTTTAATTGGAGTGACTAACTAGTTTACTTCTCGTGGGGTTGTATTGACATTGTTTCAAACCATCTTGCACATTGATTTTTTGTCAATCCATTTGAGTTTACATAATACAAAGGGAGTTCATTCAAACATCATAATACATAGATTGAAATCACACATCAAGGATGCATTAGATATTATATAGTTAGATTTTATGTTTCCTTTGTGAAAATAATTGTTGAATAATGAATTTTAGTTCATAGAAGATTATTAAATTCTAGTATCAACTACAAGATTTAATAAGAAAACATATTTCAATATGATCATATAGTACATGTGATCATGTTTTTTTATTAATGATCAAATACAAATACTGTGATCAAGACTTCATTTTCATATATTTGAAAAAGATCAAATTGTAATACTTGCATTTCAGTTCAATCCCATCGGGCCATTTCTACCACCTTCTAGCATGTTTCCTTCACCATTCTACCACCAATAATATAGTTAGATTTTTCATTTCTTACATATAAAACTTTATAATTATTGTAAGCATTGTTGCACTTTCAAGTTTTTGTCAAAGACCTAAATAGTGTATCTATGTACAAAACAATCCAAACCTTTGGTGTAACCTCAAACTTGACAATCAATGGATTTCAAAAACTTGACAATTTTTTGAAAATTCAAACTCAAAAAATCAATCCCTCATAATTCTTGTCATTATTATTTTAAACCCCAAACTTGACTTGGTAATTCAAAAATCAAATACTTGTTCAACATTAGTTTGAACCAATATTGTGCAGTTAAAAAATAAAAATAAAATCTTGGTTATGCTAGATTATTTATATTTTTAGGTTCTTCAAGTGGAAGTTTGAGCCTAGTTCAAAAATCATGGCCAGTTCCATGTACACATTACACACTCACAAATGCTAGAGAGAATAAGGTCTTTAGTATTTCCTTGAGAGGCTTCACAAATTTGAACCTCAATGAAAGTTAAAAAGGTGAAAATTTGTGAACTGTCAAAGGTTCCTTGACCTTTCATAAAACATTTAAAAAAAAA
>Ga0209611_10011150_pt1 | contig 13043 bp, 12 predicted proteins | sample S1TSphgellanicum_3_FD_187693 | JGI IMG/M metagenome (GOLD analysis project Ga0209611, IMG submission 187693) | Host-associated microbial communities from peat moss isolated from Minnesota, USA - S1T2_Fc - Sphagnum magellanicum MG (SPAdes) (version 2) | ecosystem: Host-associated > Plants > Peat... | reverse complement strand
CTATATCTGTGATTGCTTTCACATCTGTTGCTGTTAGTGATTATTGTCATGGTTCACTGTCCACTTGACCTTCACATCCCCTTGTTGCCTGTGGACTTGAGCTCCTTCCATTCTCCTCCTCTCTGCTCCATCATCCAGGGTCCAAGAAACATTCAGTCAGAAAAAAAGAGCAGAAGTACACAATCCATTGTTTTCCAGATGAACAACAGATTTCAAAACTTATATTTAGCAGTCGCTGTTTCTTAACTGTTGGCACACACATACATCAGCCTATATTGAAGCCTATATTCTTCAACTCTATTGTGCAGTTTTCTGATAACATGATCTTCTACGTCTGTTTTTCTCTTTGCAAGATTTCTCTGAATTGAGCAGAAATAATATGACAATTACAAATGTGATGGATGGAATGGTTACAAAGGTTACCTAGAAAGCAATGAGGACAGAAATGTTGCTTTACTTTCCAGGAATTAACTTTTTCTGCCATCCCAATGACACTGAGATTGAATGCATCTTGTATGTTGCTCACCTCTCCAGGGCTCGAGACATTCAAGTACACAATGTTTGGAAGGAGAGAGATCACCCTCTCGCGTAATGACACAATCTGTTCTTGTGTGAATTTCTTCAGAGTATCTTCTACTTTCATTCCACATTGTATGTCTCTCTCATCTATAAATACAGAATACGACTCAGAATCCCCAGGCAAATGCCACTTATACTGCGTATATGCAGAATCTTTGTGAAAGAATATGGGTATGCACCCAGCAATCATGGAGTCAAAAGCTGATCTTCTTGTTGGAGTGTCGCCCCTAGGTTGCAAGCAGAAATCGGCGTCCATGAAAGCAGAAAGGACGACTTGTGGGTTTTTGCCACATGAGATCCCTGTGCAGTCTGTGAAGGTACACCTAGCTGATGCATTACATTGCTCAATCAACTCCATCCGGATGTCTCCTGGTTTTCCTGGGCGAGGGGCGCCAACAAATGAGAACAATGCTGTTCGATTGATATTCCTTACCTGCAGACTCAACATGGCCCCAGGGCCCTCTGGTCAGTATATATATTCGCCCATGATCACGAGGCAAGAAGATGCTCCTCTGCAACTCAAATAGGGTACGAGCAAGGGCTTTGCTTTCACTCATGCTCATTTTGATAGAGAGATTGATCCTTTGCAAACAGATCTCTATTGTAACATGATATTTGTATGCGCTGGAAATCTCAAACCCTAACAAGGCCTTCCTCCTTCCTCTCTTAAAACTAGAACCATTTCAAGCAAAAGAGCTGTCATTTCTGTTTGCCAACCCTTTCAAGCAGATGAGATCTCTATCGTAACATGATGTGTGCACTGGAAATCTGAAACCCTAACACAAACTTCATTCTGCCTTTCTCAAAACTAAAACCATTTCAAGCAAAAGAACTGTCACTTCTGCTTGCAAACCCTCTCAAGCAAAGAACTATCACTTCTGCTTGGAATTGTTTCAAGCAAAAGAACTATCACTTCCACTTGCAACTGTTTCAAGCAAAAGAACTGTCACCTCTGCTTGCAATCATTTCAAGCAAAAGAACTCTCAACAACTCTGCTTGCAATGTCCTCGGATTACGTATGTGCATTTCTCAATGGCCTTGGTCATCATCCTCATGGGGGCGGTTCACAAATTATTGCTACAGTACATGACAACAAATGTTGAGAAATGCATACACACACACTAATTTGACAAGAAATCACTGTCTGTCGAAGCAGCTGCAGCAAGGTTCAACAAGGGTGGTGTGGCCAGAGTTTTGAGGAGTCCTGTGACACCCACCCACCTACCTTGTGCATCCATTCTTGGAGAGCAGCATGAGAAGGAGGATGGAAGGAAGTGGGATAAGGCACAGCTTCTTGAACTGCAGCTTTCCATGGCATCTTCTCCAGCACCAGAGCAGTCACACTGGCAAGCTCCGGCTGTTGCAGCAGCTTGGTACCCCAACTGGTTTCATTCTGGCGGAAGAAATCCCAAGAGGTTCTTCCCAGCACCATGAAGTGATCAGCTCCATTGTAGCGAGACCACATCTCTGTCGCATTTTGCTTGAGCCAGTTGATAAGGGAAGCTCCTTGGGTGTCCCTCAGATGCTTCTTCTCCCCATACAAATACTCCAGAGCTTCAAGCCCTCCATAGTAAGGGATGAAGAAAGCATCCGCTTTGGATGGGATTAGGGTTCTGCAAGGATAGGTGACCATGCGACGATGGAAAATCACCTCCAGAAGATAGTTGTTTGTCGCATACCAGTGAGGAAAAGAAGAAGAAGAACTCTCCTCAATCCGCTTCCCAAATCCTTCGTTCAGCCAGTGATCGCAGAAGTCGATCCAGTCTGCTAATCCTCTGTTGCATTTTGCAAGAAGATCTGTGTTGAAGGATGATGGCAATTCGTGCATGAAGATTCTTCGCCCCTCACATGATGAGTCTGCTTCTTCTGAGTCTGCTTCTGTTGTTGTTGCTTCTTCTGTTGCAGCAGTGTGTACTACTACTTCTACTAATTTGTGAGAAAAGCTTAAGGGAGACTTTGGGGTTGGTGCTTCAAGGCGTGGGAATGCTCGGATTGCCAGGATCAACAGAGCCAAGCACACACACAAACGAACTCCATGCGTCCAAACACGCATCTTCTAAATCCTTGGACAACCAATCCTTCCTTCCTTCACTCTGCTCCAAAAAGCCTCCGCTTTTCTTCTCTTCCCAATCTTTCTTGTTTCTGACTCTCTTTTTGGTTTTGGGTGGTTTTTTTTCCTGATTTTCTTCTTCTCCTTCTCCTTCTTCTTCTTCTTCACCCTACCCACCAGCAAGTAGCAGCTCCAAACCGCTAGAAATCCTGCTTTCTGCAATGCACGCAGCTGATTCTTCTTCTTCTTCCTCTTCCTCTTCTTCTGCAACACATCTTCCCTTCCTGCTCACACCTGCTCAGACCACTGAATCCCAAAATGACTTTGGCAGTTGGGAACCTCTCCAAACAATTGCCAGTTCCCTTTACACTACTACTCATACCACCAAAGAAAACAAAACTGTGCTGATGAAGAAGGAGCTGCAATACCAGGCACTGCCAAAGCTCCAGCTGCTACCTCACCTCACAACAACAACCATCTTCACAACACACTGCTGCTGCAACTGCAGATGCTGCTGCTCTTCTCTGTCCGTCTGCATGTCCGTCTGTCTGTCCGTCTGTGCCTGTCTCCAGAATTCAAAGGTGGAAGCTTTAGTGCACACAAACTCACTCTTCAACAGACTCAAAATGGAAAAAACAAAAAGCAAAAAAAAAGGGTTCAGGAAAAGCACAACAACAACAATACCAGCAACAATCGAAGCAAAACAAGGGGACTTTTCAAACTACAAATACTGCAATGACTTGAGTGTTGTCTTGAACAAGAAGTTGAGACCAAAAAACAGCAACTCGCCACGACAAGTGCAGGCCAGTTGAGAAACTGCAGTGACAGTAGTAGGCCTAGAGAGAGTGCCAAGAACAAGCACATCAAAATCAAAAAATAAAATAAAATAAAATATTTATGATTAATTTTTTAATAAAAACACTGTCATCAATACAAGCACAAGAAGAAACCAACAAACCAAGTTTGTTTTTTTCCCTTTTTTTTGGGTTTTCTTTTGTTTCATCATTTTTGGTGATATCCAAATTTAGACAAAAGTTTCCCAAAGACTAGCAAAGTTAGTGAAAATTTACACTAGTAAAAAATGGATTCCAAAAGTTTCCCCCTTTTTTTGGGGGTTAAAAACTCAACAAAATTTGTGGGGGAAAAAGACAACCTGCTATCTACTACAACTACTAGGGTTGGGAAAAAAGAAAACTTGATACCTACCTACTGTTATTAGTGTCCAACAAACCCCAAAAAAAAATCTTGAGTGTTGTTTATAATCGAAAGAAAGATGAGCCCAAAACTTGGCAAACTTTATTAACAAAAAGACACCCATCAAGAGAGAGGAAGTGGAGGTGAAACAAAAGTTGCAAAACATGCAGGGGCTTGCAACCTAAGTATAACTACAATATACACACATTCATGCATTATTTTTCATTCCCCAAATCCAATCCAAACCAACCCAATGGCCTTAAAGTTCTTCACAACCCAAACTAAAAAATAATAATTAAAAAAAAAAAATCTTGTGTTGTGTTGGACAAAACAAAGATGAGCTAAACCTGCCAACACGTTATAAATCATAAAAGGCACCGATCGTAGCAAGTGGAGGTGGAACAAAAATGCCAAAAACCCATCACTTAGATGTAAGTAGACATTAATTAGGTGCATATTACACACTTATCTACACACATTATTTTTTGCATTCCTGCAAAAGCACTAAATCAATAACAGCCTCACACTTTCCACTAAAGTCATTAACTTAATAATTTCTTGTTTGTTTGCCATCATCTCTGCTCAACAATTTTCTTGTGTTTGAATCGTTTCCTTATTATTACAGTTGTAAAAGTGCTGTTGCAACACAGGAGCTAAGCAACCTCCTAACAACTCTTCAAGGTGGATGTATCCATGCAACTGGCCACATGGTTCTGTGCTGTAAGGGGGTGTGAATAATGACGGTATAGTTCTTATGGGCATGTTTAACTTCCTCCAAGAATAAGTCGTCGTAGTTGATGAATCTCAACTAAATTAAGGCGACTCAGATCTCTTATTCTCACACTCAATCTGACTGAATCTCTCTCACCTTGGGTGAGTGAGCCATCCAGCCAGCAACCAAGCAAGCAGTGCACCTACATTGGAACCTTCACCTTCTTTTTGAGTGCTTTCTTGAGTAACAAATGTTAAATTTGGACTCCAAATAAACCCTGATTCAATCATAGGACAGGATATTTTATGATGTTTAGAAACAACCCAAAAAAGAATTTGGGGGGTTTTCAACTCTGGTACCAGTGTTGGTGCCGTTTCACCCTACCTGGGGGCCAGTGGTAAAACTCTTTTTGGGTTGCTTGTAAACATCGCAACTATCCCCTCTGAAGATTACACCAAGGTCTTTGAATCCAAATTCAATCATCCTCCTTTTAAAATATATTTTAATAACCTAATTAATTATGAGAAAAAAAAATCCAGGACTTTTGAGAAATTAGTAAGGTTTATTTAGCAAGTGAAAATACATCCAATAAATTTTTAATGATTATGCCAGAATCTTAGGAAACAATATATTAAATATTTGGCATCAAAATGCCGAACTTGCCAGACTATATTACATAACACATCCTCTCCCCCCCCCCCCCCCCACACACACTCACTGACTCCATTTCAAGTACATACCAGTGTTGAGTGGGTATTAGAATTGCATCAAATCCTGGATGGTTATCAGGGCGAGGTTTTTTAAATATCCATAGCCACGGTTCTCAAAATATCGAAGCAAACTGTTTGGTTACGCATATTCACAGTTCTCAATTAAATTCAAAACAGTCAAACAACCACCCACAAAACCACTAATTCTTTATGGGTTGGGGTCCATTGCATTGTCCATTATTTTAGGGTTTTGAATAGCCTAAACCGATGTTGTTTAGTTGATTTTGGTTTTTCTTTTTTTCAAAAACCCGCACACCTAACATCCCGACTCAGAACTTGAGATGGATTCCATATGCACAACATAAATGCTAGTCTTTTGCAACCTTTGAAGTAAGGTAGTTGATGATGATGAATATAGACTATTATGTAGTGATGATGAATATCCTGCCAAACTCGACACGGTTTGGATTGTTGTCCTGACATGCTTTGTACTATGGTGGTCAGTAGAGTGCCCATTTTCCACAAAAAGTCTTTCAACTTCCTGTCAGGATTCAGGAACCTACTCCCATACCATCATAGTAGTAGCCTAGGGTTGGTTTCCACATTGACAAAACCAGTAAAAATAATTTCCAAAAAATAATTTTTAATTTTTTTTTTGAAATTATATATTTTTCCATCATCTACTTATAATATTGTGATATGAGTACTGAAATTATTCAGAATGTAGCCTATGATAATTATGATAATTTTCAACGTATCAATGTCATATTTTCATAATAAGTGAAGTTTGAACCCACCCAATTTGTAAGTAGCTCATAGTCAAAAATATGGGATTCATAAAATGACCATGTTGACAAAATTTCAACCTGTTTTTGATAGATGAATGAACTTATTTTAACAAAGTTATTGCAAAGAGATATATATATATATATATATATATATATATATATTATATGAGTTTGAATAGGCTACTACAAGCAAGATCACAGCTTTTTTTCTGTTTTTTTTCAAAAAAAATCTAATTTATTTTTTCAAATTTGTGAAGTATGTGGGTTGGCAATTGTGCATGGGAGTACTTAGCCAAATTTGGGGAAAGTAGAAAAATTTAGGAATCCTCTTATACTTTGGCAACTTGTCGGAAACTATTCTTTAAATATTGTGATGTTAGATTTTATTTTTTCCCCTCATAATGTGGTGACTTGGGTGTATCTTTTCCCCCCAAAAAATAAACAATTTGTACCTTTTGCATCTTCCTTTCTTTTCTGGCCAGGTTGTGAAAATTCTCTCCCCCCCCTCCCCACCAAAAAAAAGAAAAAAAAACTGATTTAAACTTGTGGTTTAATTTTGGCAATTTTAAGGGGGTGAGAGAAAATCTCAAATTTTCACAACTTTGGTGCATTTTTTTCACAAAAATCCTTTACATGGGTTGCACTGGATTTTATTATTTTTTGGTAGGCAAGTGGTGAAAATACACCCCAAAGGAACACTGGAACTCTCAATGCACTCAATCTAAGCTGTCCTCACACACTAGACAGACATAGTAAATTCAGAAAAGTCACGAGTTTTGCATTGAGCACAGCTGTGTTTCATGTGCTAGCAACATGGCAGAGTCACCCAAGAACAATAATTTGAAAAAAAAACGCCATAACATTTTTTAGTTTATAAAACTTGACTTCCATTGGAACACAGCCTGCTCTCAGACCCTTGGATCCTACACAAAACTCGTGAATTTTCACTATGGAACTCTGACTCATGAGCTAAACCCTTTCTCCATGTTCTACATGCAAGAGAGGCCAGCTATTAAAGAGTTTTGGTCTTCTCAATCCATTTACTGCTTTGTCTCGTGGTCAAGCTGCAACAACAAATCCAGCTTTTAGCTTTTAAGTACCACAAGACCTAAATGCAAATTGTATTGAAACTTTACCAGTTGCGTCTTTCTTCAGTTTTCTAAGTAAAATTGGTGTTTTGGGTATGAGTGACTGCCAGCAATAGAATTGAAACTCATTCGGGCCAAGTCCCAATAATTGTGTGCCTGAGGGATATATATGGACTGAAGAATTGAAGCTTATAAAAAGATGGCTAGGCTATGGACCCAAGATTTGAAGCTTATGAAAGATGGCTAGGTTATGGACCCAAGATTTGAAGCTTATGAAAGATGGCTAGACTAACTGGGTGCAAAAAAATACAGCTAATTATGGTATGTCTGTGGCTGACATGAATCGCTGACAGTTTGGATATGCCATCTCCAATCACACACACACTTTGCAGGATCACTTTGCACTGTACATTATGTTCACATATCAAACAAAGTAAGGACACAGAAGAAACTTGACACAATTATTTGCAGGGAAATTTGAGTGTCAAAGACCCCAGTGTTGGTCGGTTACTGGGATCTGCCTCCAAGCCCCCACGCCCCATCAGGTATCAGGCCGGTTCTCAGGGTTGATAATCATCATTTAAAGCATCAAATAATCAAACACCCTGTTTCAAAATATAATCACGGTTCTTCTTCTTTTTTAAGGTCAAATAACCACCCAGAAATCGATCCATTCTCTCATGAAACCAACCTTTGAGGGCTTTGATACATCCAGAACTGGCGATTCTTTGATTCTTATCTCTCCAACTAGCTAATATTTTGAATTGGAAGTATCAAGCTCCTGCAAGCATTAATTCTATGATGCTCAAAAAACTAGATGTATCATTATTGTGCAGACTTTTCATACACGTAGTAGTTGGTTCTTATCAGTGTTTGCCCAATATTTGCATTTTTTTTTGTGGAAGAATCAGACTTGGAATCATATTGGGGGATGACAAGTGTTGTTTCTACACAAGCACCTGCTTTGATTTTTGGGCATGTGCCACCCTCCAAAACAAAAATCATGTCCATAGGACTTGCTTGTTTCAAAATTTTCAGTTTTGCAATATGTAAAAATATGCAGTGATGTGTTTGCAAAACATTAAGCATTTTATACAATTACAAAGCATTTGATACTTAACTATGTGAGATTTATCACTTTTTTTTTTCTTCTATAGTATTATTTAGATTGTCGAATTCATCATCTTTTAAAGCTAAATGATTTAAAATTAGTTCAATAATTGATTGTTAAATACAACTTGTTTGAATGTTTTGGGAAAGATAAACGTTGAAAACATCGTAACAATATTAAGTTGTTGAAAATTCCTTATACACTTTGAGACATTAGATTGAAATGAAAATAATATTTATGCATTTGCAAGGCAATATTTGGAATTTGGAATATTTTATGCACAAATCCACCAACTAGTGTTTTATTTAGATGCAAAATTTTGCATGATTATGAAATTCAACAAATGTTAGTGAAATGTTGTGAATGAAAATTTTGATTTTGAAAAAATTGCCAAATATTAGCCATTTTGAAAACGACATCACCAATATTGTATTGGGCAATCCAAATTTGTCACAACTCCAAATGGCCGAATGTGAATGATTGCCAAAAAAATTTAGATCATGATGATGCCTTGCCTTTGACATTTTAAAAGTGATGACGTTTGCCATCATTTTGCGCACGTATTTTTCCCTTTAGTCATCACCTCCCTCCCATCACATTTCAATAATTGCTATGCAAGTGTGGATTCCTTCTACCTTCTATTGCAATATTTTCAACTTGTGTAAGAGGTTTATTACACAAAGTGTATTGTCATTTACACATCATCACCACACATTGAATGCCCATTAATTTTGAAGGAGTGGTAGCAAGCTAGATACAAGTAAACTTATGTTGCATGTTTGTTGCAAATTGTTGTAGATATGGGAGAGTTCAAACTTAACATGAAAAGTTTGTTGGAAACTTTGTAAGCATTCAAATTTATTTTCTTGAAAGCCACAAAGATCTAAATTTTGGTTCATAAATGCATTGTTTATGGTTTAAAGTTTGTGTTTTGCAAGGTGAAGGAAAGTTAGTGGTGCCATCGTTGAAAAGCTTCAAGCTCACAATTGAATATATTACAAGTAAATCACCTTTTGACTTCTACTTGTATTCAAATTCTTTCCTTGTTCATGTTCATGTTTAGAGGTTTAAGGTAAGAAATATTTTAAAGCTCTTCTATGAAAGTGTTTGTAAGTTTCAATTTGGGAGACTTATACAATTTTGTAAGATTTTGATTTAGGCACACTTATGTTTATCCATGTTTTTTGTAAGCTTTCAATTTCTAGAAAGTTTAAGGTTTTGCATGCATATAGTTACAACCCGTCAATTTAGCTTGTAAAATGTTAAGCCATGCATGAATGTGCATGTAAGCTTTCCATTCCTACATTATTTAGTTTATAAGCAATTTTTTATAGTTCATGTTTGAAAGTTTTGAATTATTGCACATGTTAAGACCTAACATGTTTCAATTTATTTTATGGAATAGAAAGTACATGCACATATTTCTTGTGGAGATTATGTTCCAACCCTCACAAATCTACAACATTTTGGAACATGGGTTCTTCAAGGATGTTAACCACTTGTTTGGTTATAAGTTTTTGTTGCTAGTGTTTATTTTATTATAGGTGTTTACAACTACTAATCTTTGGCTAGATAGGTTGTTTCCAAGAGTTTATTGGGTGCAAGAAATTGTTTATGTTTGACATCATTTCTAGGTAATATCTTGGCATATGATTTCCTTGACAAATTAAGGGTTGTAGTTTCTATTTGGCAAAATAATGTCTTAACACTTTGATGTTTATTTTATTGGCTTTAGGGTTTAAACCATGACATTTTTTTGTAATTCCTTCTCCATTTAGAAGGTGTTAACGTAGTTTGTTTAGTTGCAAGTGTTTATTGGGTGTAAAGACTTGCTATAGTTATTGTTTGGTATCATCTCCAAATAATGTTTTTGCACAAGATGTTTTGTTTTATTGGGTTTAAAGTTCAAATTGGAACATTTTTCTTGTGTAATGCCTTCCTTATTCACAAAGATATTAATGTTGTTTATTTGTTTACACATGTTTATAGAATTGTTGGTTGGCTACATTTGTGAAATATTGGGTGTTGGTATTTATTGCGATTGATACTATGGTGTGTTGATCAACATTGGCTCCCTCGAAGAACCTTGCAAACTTCAAGTACCACTTATTTTACATTAGTTTTATTATTGCAATTATGGATTTAGCATTTGGGTCCCAATGACATGTTGCACAATTACATTCCTTTGTTCTTTCTAGTTCTTGCCCAAGCTCAAGTATTATTTAAGAATTACCTTTCTTGCTTCTAAAGATGTGAATGCAACTACCACAAAAATTAATGACCTTGATATTTCTAACCTATTTTGGTCCCATATAAAAAGAAGAAAAAGAAAGTTGAATGTGAAGTGGAAAGACTTTTCCCAGATACATGGGCAACCAAATTCCCATGGGTTGAACTTGTATTAGAAGAAGGCAATAAGCTCCACCATGTGAGATGTAAGATTTACATTGTGGTAGAGTATTATGAGAAGTTATTGGTGCCAAAATTGGATGACCTCAATAAGCATAATGGGAGAAGGAAATGTATTCACTCTACTTTAGAGTAAAAAATTGGTGAATTTTACATAAGCTTCAACACTTGACATGCTAAAAAAGAAAGAATCTATGCCATTATAATGTTTAATTCTATCTTTAATAAGTGATCAATGGAGAAAAGGTTGTTAGGATGAAAAATACATACAATTTGTTACTATTTTCCATATTTTGAAACACAAAAGGCTAATGATTGAATTTGAAAGCATTCAACGATCGTTTGAGATTTTGAAAGTTGACAAAACACCATATAAGCATTAGAGTGATTATAATGAATGGGAAATGACAAATTGCGTGCACAATATAGTTTTGGCTACAACATGGCATGTTATTCAAACTTCTCGTTTAATTCATTGAATTACAATGAGATAACAACTTTTGATATCAATAGTTGGATGTCTATCCATTGTTATGTGGTTGAAAATTGGATTAAAGTTTCAATATTGTTGAATTTCTAAAGGATCATTAAAAGTGGTGGGTTTGACAAGCTATCCATTATATTGGTGGATTTTGTGACTATTTTTGGGGGACTAACAAATGGGGATTTAATATTGAAATTTGTATGTTTATGTGTAGATAGTGTTATTTTTTTCCAAGGTTTAAATATTAGTTTGACAATTCAAATGACATAGAAACATGCATCATTTATGATGAACATCAATTGCATGGCCCATCATTGTAATTTAATCGCACAAACATTGTCTGACTTGCCATTTGTTATGAAGATTGATGCCTTGCTTGCTTCAATGTACATGTATTTCGTTCATTTTTTAAAAAGGCACTTTGAACATACCAAGCTAATAGAAAATCATGAAAATTGAAGGTTTAAAAATTCTTCACAATGTTAAGACATTATGGGTTTTTATATTTGCACCTTCCAAATGTGTTTTGGTTAAGTACAAATTGCTTGTTGTGAAAATGAATGAAGACAACATGTGGAATTCCATTACAAAAACCAATTATGAGTTACTTTGTGAATGTGACATTGTTTTAAGTTTGACATGTGTGTTACCCATGTTGTAGCTAGTGAAAAAATTATCAAAGATGCCTAGGGTAGGGAAACTTTTGTATGTGATTTTGTGATCACAATCAAACTCATCGTGAACGATTTGTATAACATGTATGTAAACCTTCAAAAGAGGTATGATGACCCCTAATTTCAAACCTTCAACACCTTGTGATGTTTTACATATTGTGTTGTGGCTAGAATCATAGACTTAAATTAAGTACTTGGCATTCAAGATTCATTATTAGATGTAAATGCTACACAAGATAGATGAAATGACTAGAGTAGTTTCTATGGTGAATAGGGCTGATTGGGAGCATGTAATATAGTCTATACGAATAATGCACATGTGTGTAGTAGAGAGTTTGATCAAAGAACTTGAAAGGTGTTTTCTTGCTCAAGAGTTCATGAATGCTACCATGATCATTTATCCCAAGTATTGGATGGCACTTGATGTAGAAACAACATTTCCAAGTCTCCTAGCACTTTTCAAACCACATTTTTGCCACCTTAAAATAATAGTTCCATTTAGAGTTGTGGTTGGACCTTCGTTGGATTCATCGTTATTTGATCAACAAGCTTCTTTCTTCATGATTACTATGAAGACCAACAACCTTGGTGCATTGCATCCACCATAATCTAGAAACACTACAAGTAGGATGTGGAGATGCATGACTTCTAATGCCATTGTTTCTTCTAAATTGTTTGAATAATGTGTGTTGATATTGTTATGAAAATATGATCAATGCCTCCCTCTTTCCCTTTTTGCATCCTTCACTAGTCAACTTGGTCTTGAAACAACCTCTCCAAATTCTTGTCACGAATATAGTGATAGTTAACGACTCAAAATAATCATAAATGCCCCATAATCTTGATGGCATGTACTATGTACTAGGTAACTTGTGCATCTCACCACTCTTGTGTGCGCCCTAGCTCTTGTCCCATTCATGGCTTGGGTAGCTAAAAGGTGAACCCTATAAAAGAACATGCCTCATTTTCAATCTATGGATAACCATGCATCAATTTTACTAGATTATTTTATAGTATGTTGCCAAACTAGCTCCAAAGGGATGACATTATATTCATAGGTACTTATTCTTGTCATTGACAAATGATAAAAAAATAATTTGGATTTTTGGACTAGTTGTGAATTTTCTCTTGTGTCTACAAACATGCCCAAACAAATTTCTGTTGTATTCACAAACATGTCCAAATTTTAAATTATCGATTTTGGAACATGTTTCATTTTGGCCTTCCAGACATGGGACAAAATA
>Ga0209611_10011148_pt1 | contig 13047 bp, 10 predicted proteins | sample S1TSphgellanicum_3_FD_187693 | JGI IMG/M metagenome (GOLD analysis project Ga0209611, IMG submission 187693) | Host-associated microbial communities from peat moss isolated from Minnesota, USA - S1T2_Fc - Sphagnum magellanicum MG (SPAdes) (version 2) | ecosystem: Host-associated > Plants > Peat... | reverse complement strand
CCTTGTTTCAATTGTTCAGTGGGTAGTTCATAACACCTAAGTAGGAGCCAGAAACCTCTTTGTGGGTATCCTTGGGACTGAACAGAATGTGATTGAGATAGAGAAGTCGGATGGAAGATTACAACAAGCATTCATAGATCCACTGTCTTTCATAGAATTCTGAACCCTTCTTGAATAGTTGCAAACCAACTTGGTGCACCTAGTTCAGTTGTTCTATAGAGCCTAGAAGTTGATCCATGTTAAACCCTAACAGAAACATTTGTGTTCATTGACCCAGGTAGAAAGGGAAAAGGGGGAGAAGGGAATTAGCAGCTCATCATAAACTGAATGAACATTGAGAGTTCTGACTTCAAGCTAGACCCTATTAACATTTTGCACTAATAATACAAGAATGCCATTGTTTCCAATAGAAATCAAGGGATACTAATGTAGTAGACTTAGGATAGGTTGATGTGTGCATATTTTTAGGAACCAGCCAAGGATGGAGGGTTAGAAGTTGTGGGACCTCATAATAGGACTATTGTAATACTGCCTACTTGATAGGAGAGGAGTTACTAAGGTTCTAATAGAGTGGATTTATGAAAGAAGTAAAGGTTTTGTGGACTCTTTCTTTTGGTTACAGTACATTGAAAGTGCATTCAAACTGTGCAACATTGATCGTCAATGCAAATTTCCTAGGGGTTGTCTTAAGCAAAACCCTAATCAAGAATGCAAATTTCAGTGGTGAGTAATTGGAACAAGTATATGGGGGGATTTTTGCAATATCCTTTGTGTGGTTGTTCATGTACCAATCCAAAGACATTTTTAGAAATAACTATCTCATTTTCAAGCCTAATTACTTCATTTCAAATTCCATAATTTCTTTTTTTTATTAACTTTCTTAATAATTATCTCACCTGTTTTCTAATAACTACCGCCATTTTATAACTATCTCACTTTTTTTTCCCTATCCACTAACATGGATATTAAAAAATAAATTACCAGGTGTCTTTTCATGTCCATGAAATTTATATAAATTTAAATTAAGTTTGACATTGACATATATAATGATGAATTATTGAAAACCATATGAAACACAAGGGGGAAAAAAAATGGTTGATCATCCCTAGTAGTGCACAACAGCATGGAGTTCAAATTTTATAAGGGATGTCATCAAGCATCAAGCCCTTGACCGCATACCAATCAACGAGAGTAAATTTCGTTGAGAATCTAAAAAATTCTCAGTATTAAATGAAGGGATGAATTTCAAACCAACAAAGTTGAGCCCAACGTACCCACTGGTGACCAGTGTTTGATCTCATATCCAAGGTAATGCAGGGTTTTATTTTCCAATTATGTGCAGTAGCCACATTGATGATTATCCAAAACAGGAAATTTAGCCAAATTTGGTTACAGGTCAGAGAGGAAAGTATAAAAATTTAAGAATCTTCTTATATTTTGGCGAGCTGCTAGAACCTATTGTCTAATTATGGCAATTTCAGGTTTTTATTTCCTTGAAATTTGGTGAACTTGGAGTTTGTTTTGACAAAAATCCTTTCAACGAGTTACACTAGATTTCCTTTAGTCACCAAATGGCAAAAATTCACCCACAAGAAATAAATGCTGACATTATGAGGATTTTTTTTTCGGGGTGATTTTTTTCCAGTTGGTGAATTTCTTTTTTTCAAAATCCAAAAATGAGTATTATCTAAGGTTTCTGATTGCCAAATGTCAGAATCTTTTATAGGAAAATCGTCGAATTCTATGTAATGGTTCCAATGGATAGCCAACAATATAAAAGGTGTTTAATATTCATACTTTATTTTAGAAATATTTGGCTAAATTTTCTGATGGATGATCAGAACTCAAGTCGCATTACAATATTGGAAAAACAAAATGAGAAATCTGATCTGATTCAACAGCACATATAGTCAAAATCTGAGCATAGGCTGGGTCTACCTCGGGTAAAGATGGATGAAGGAATAATAATAAGATTGCTAGCTCTGCTTGGTGACCAGCTGCAATCTTTCTTTCATGGACCAACATAGTCCAATCCCAGGTCCACTAGTTCTATATTGCTGTTTTTTTTTTTTGGTGTGTGCGGCACAAATGGACAAGAAATTCCATTGAAGAAAGGAGAAGAACAAGAGAAACCGAGTCAATAACTCAACTCAGCCAAGTTACCAGCTAACTTTATTGTAGATTTTATCATTGGTGAACTCGGAAAGAGCATCATTGAACCAGGAAAAGGTAGTAGTTAGAATCCAAATTCATACATGTACACGTTTATCATTATGTTCATTATTATTGTTGGTGTTTTCATTTCTGCAGGTTTGCAAAGGAGACAACAAATTGCAGGACTTTGTGGAGGGGGTGGCAAGCAAGATTTAACATCTTAACATATTTTCTTTTCCAGGTTAAAAGTTTAAAGATATTAAGTTGAACAGTCTAAGACGCAACAGCAAGCTCATGATTTATTCTACACATAGAAGTTGTAATCGAATCTTGTATGTGTTTTTTTGGCAATGGACCAGATCAATTGAAATGGAATGGTTTTTGAACTGAAAATGCATTATTTCTTGTGAGAAATTAACAGATTAAAAAAAAACTTCAGAAAGTTACCCTTCCAAATTATCTGCAATAGGTGACAACTGAAACATGTACCCTTCAATGGGATGATTCTGAAAATTGCCGGTCTATAGCTAGTTCATTCAAAATTTCTACCAGGACAGTAAGTCTCACTAAGTATCAGGAATTCAGTTGGTGTTGTTTTGTATTATCCATGCCACAAGTTGAACTCATCACTGGGGATCACAGCAATTGGAGCTGCTGGGTTAGAGGGAAACAATCAAATGTGATAGACACATAAAGAACAATATGAATGCAACTTCATGCTTAATTTGTTCAAGTACCATGTTCTCCACAATGTGAAGTGTGATCAAGATTCAATCTCTGTTGAGAATAGCCCTTTTTTCCTTTTTCCCTGGCAAAATTTCGCTATTTTTCAACAAAGAAATTGGGAAATTTTAGAAATTAATTTTTTGTCCAGTGTAAATTCAACTAATTATGCTCCTTTTCTGGGTTCAATTTCGCCAATTTTTTTACATAAAAAACCAAAACAAAAAGCACTGGATGCGAATCCCCTCCTGAAAATCATAATTAAGAAGACTACCAATAAAACTAATAACCAGGTTTATGTTCATCACTGGTAGTGGAGTATTAACAGAGGATCCATCTGGAAAGTTGTTATCAATTAGTCACACTGATAATGGATTGTATCAGTGTTTTCTTTTGATTTTTGTGATATCAAAATTTTGGAGGATTTTTCCAAAATATAGAAAAAATTAGTTGAATTTACACTAGAAGGAAAATTTCCAAAACTTTCCCAATTTTTTTCTCAAATAATGGTGAAAATTGGACCCCCAAAAAAAACCACTGGTTCATCATATTTATCATCTGTCTAGTGACAAGGAGCCCTCCTTTTGTAGGCGATCAAAAGGAAAATAGCTCACTTTTTTTTCACTTCGGCACTGGCAGTGGTGGTACATGGGGTGGCCACCAGTCATCTCCCCCATCCAATCTAGTGCCCAACTTGCCCACCCTTGCCTGCTTGGTGAGCATCATGCCTTATGGCAATTAGATCAATATCCGCTTCATGACCATAGCCATTGTGCAGGAGATCTAAAACCCCTCTACAAACTTCTCAAGTGTTCGTGTTATGACATGTGGAGGTGCTTGCAAGGTTCTATCACAAGACTTGATTGATGTTGGTCCAAAGTTTAGTGAAAATTAAATTTGGACACAACTGCTTCTAAGCAAATGAAACTAGGTTACTAGTAGTAATGTGGCTCTTCTCTTGAAAGGTTGTGTGTTCAAAGCCAACGAGGAGTTGTGACATTGACTTAAGTTAGGACTTAGTTGTTAGTTTATTTGGAGTGTGCGAATGGGGTGACACTGTTACTGTCAATCGATCCGGAATAGTGCCGCCATGATGTTCAGTTATCTTTGTGTTTCGCGGGTGGTGGAAGGTGATGAAGTGATGGAATCGGAGCGGGCTGGAGTTCTTGGTGTTTATGTGCTCATTTTGCATGGTGCACTTGTGGTATTGCTGTGTCTGCTAGTGGCTATGGAGCTGGTGGTTTCGGGATAAAATGGTGATGGCGCAATGGAGTGCGACAATGTGTGCAATTTTTTTTCTTCTCTTGTCTTCAAGATTAGTGGAAGAGTTGGTGATGTTAGTGTGTAGGAGTCTGTTCTGTTAACTATCAGTTCATGTTCTTCTCCGCTGCGCAATGGGATGATGTACTTGTAGAACGGACTCTTTTGTACCAGTCCTTTGCCTTGCCACGCAAATTAAGTCGAGTTATCTTCAATGGAATTTTGAGAATTCGGATTCTGTCAAATTTGTCACCACTCCAACTGACTTTGGTGCAGCTTCTACAGAAGAAGTTAATTAAGATTAGAAGGTTGTAAGTAGGAAGTAGATTTAGACAGGATGATGAGCCCCAAGGGCATGGATGAGTTATTCTGGGGAAAGGAGTTTGAAGATGTCACAAATTGGACAGAAAGACTGAGATGGCAACTGAGGTGTGTGGGTACGATGAGATAAAGCTCTTTAAGATAACTTGACTTAATTTGTGTGGCAAGGCAAAGGACTGGTACAAAAGAATAAACCCCACTCCTACTGATTAGAATGAAATGGAAGTCAGGATGCTTCAGAAATTTGGAGATGTTGATTTGGATGAGTTGAGGGAGAAGATGGGGTTAAACAGAAGCTGCAGCAGCAGATTCAACTTTATTTTGACTAGCTGGACAAGTTGTTCAGAAGGAAAAATACCTGAATCCAAACAGGAGCAAAGATTTTTGGCACATTTATGGCCGGAGATCAGGAAGTTGTGTATGGTGAGGAGTTATGTTATCATAGAGGAGATGATGGCAGCTGCCAAGGATGTGGAGAAAGTGCTGGGTGAGCTTGGCGAGACTCCATTTGATCTCCTCAAAGAACAAGAAGAAGACATGATTGTAGATGCAGTGATGGAGAAACAGGTCAATGTGATTATGAGCCCATTAAAAATTTTAAGGAAGCTGTTTCATCTAATGTAGGAGTGGGTTCACCAGGAGCTAGCAGTTCTGCTGCATGCCAAATTTGCGAATCGAATGATCATATTGCCACAACATGTTTGTGTATAGGAGAACTGAAGCCAAAATCTGCAAAATGTGGTCATCCGCATAAGACTGAACTTTGTGGTGTAAGGTGTGGATATTGCTCAAGGATCATCCGTTAGGATGGTTAACACAAACCTCCACAAACCTTCATTTATCTGCCATACACAGATAACCATAGAAACCATCCAACACGGTGGAAGCACTCCCAAAACTTGGCTTGGAGCATGTTACATCACCTGTATGGAAAAGACACATGGACACATTTACTAGGCATTTTTCAACCACAACATTGTCAAATGCCAACAAATCAAAAAATCAAAACTACAAATGTGGCAAATATCTCAAGGATTTGGGAATGGACATTAGTTATTCAGCACACCCAAGCTAAGGGCAACTGAAAATCATAACATTAAAATACTCCATTCACAATTCACCCCATTCATAGCTTTGACCTACCTTGAAGTCTTATCTAGTGCACTAGTGAATTCTTATCCTCAATGATTCTTAACCATATCTCTATTTCAAAAACCCAAACATTCTCACCCATCTAGAGTCGGCTTTAGTCTCCATTGTTGTACATGGAGTCTTGATCTCACAGATTGCCAAGATTCACCTAGTCAGGAGATATCTGCACTTAGCATGTTACATGTCTGCATCAAGTGGTAAGCCAGTGATAAGGTTTCTTGCTTTCAAAAGCTTGCAGTAAGAACCAGGGGATCTTCAGTTTTGAGTTTGTGGGGGACAGGTTAATAAAGTGGATGGTTAGATAGTGAAGTTGGATGTAGTAGATAATTTCATCTAAGACATTAACCTCCTACTTTCTGACCATTATTAACATCATAATCTTCCACTTGGAAAAAAAAGGTGATGTGCCTGAAGGCAGTTGACATGTTGAAGTTGCACACATTTATATATATGTGTGTATGTAATTGCCATGTTTGAAAACATAAAGTAATAGACAATCAGTAGACAATTGGAAAATTCCTTTGTTTCCAGGACCTTTGTCATCACATGGATATGGTGGAGAAACAGGAGTTTTTTTTACTCAGTTCAAAAGAAGGTAGTCCAGACATCTCATGAACCTTATGTGGTAAAATGCTTGAAGCTGAGGTTGCACATTGATGAGAGAGCATAATATGGCTGTACATATTGGCCAGTGAGAAAGTATTGCACAATGATGCGGTTGGCAGCATCAGTGAGATGAACGGCATCCCAGTGAACGTATTCACTGGGATTTGTGCATGATGAACCTGCCATCAATTGCCCGTTCACCACTATATCTTTCCCACAAGTGCCCACTATGCCTGTCCCACAACAGGCCTTGTTTGTCTCCTTAAATCCTGCACATGAACAAAACCATTCACATCTCACCTACGAGCTCTTACTCATTTTAGTGGGAGAGAAGTGCTGGGTTGAGAAAATCAACACTGATAAATACAAAGAACAGCGTCAACAATAAGTCAAATCCAACCCAATCCCAATGAATTCTACATATCAGTAAAGCACCAAACTCTTGGTGTTCTTCAATTCAATTTCTCCTCAAGGGTTTCACTTGTTAACCTTGACATCACACAACTGAAAGCATTATCAACATCTAGGGTTAGATCAGAGATCCTACACGAGAGATTAAGCAGCACTAAAGCAACAGAATGCATAAGGTCAGAGGACCAACATGAGAAATTAAGCAGCAGAATGCATTTACCAAATTGAGAGCCATTCGTTATGAGTGTTTTGACAATTGAGTACAAATCAGCAAGGATGATGCTGGCATCAGCAGTCCTGGCCCGCAAATCATCAAGACCAGCTTTGAGGAGAGCATTGCTAGCTTGTATGGCAGAGTTCAGGGCAGTAAGACAGCCATCAGAATCCAGTGCTGATGCATTCCAAGGTCCAAGCATTTGTACAGAGACTGGATAACATCCTGCAGGTGGCACATTCAATACCATGATGTTTCTTGCACCTTGCTGGTATAAACTCTGCATGCCCACACAACAACCTCAAACTTCAGATTTGAACCAGATTCTTGTCTACATCCCATACCAATGGGAGTGCTGATGTTCCACTGAGAATCTTAAAAGGTTTCAGTGGGAATCATTACCTTGACACCAGAAAGGATAGCATTGGCAGTAGCATGGGGAGCATCGGCTTGAACTTGCTCTATGCTCTCAATTCTTCCAATCAGCGGGACGAGAAAGTCGTTTATTCCAAGACCGACAATGTACAGCCCTTTCTCGAAGTACTCGGGCTTTGTCAACAAGGTTTGCAAACTACCTCGAGATCCACCTGTGTTGCGCAGCGGAAGATCCAATTAGCAACTGGTTTCGCACATCAATCAGCATTTTATTGTTGAATCCATACTCGAACCAAAAGAACAAGTGGATCCCTGAGATCACTTGTGGTGTCTCGAATCTATAAGAGAGGAAAGAAGAAGATTGCTGGAGTTTCTTTCTGCCAAGAAGTATGACAGTGACTTCATCTTTGAGACTTGATCTTTGAGATGCAAAATGTTAACCGAAGCTTAAACATTACCTTCTTCTCCCGCGTTCCACACTGCCAAGGTTCTCTCCTTGAAGTAACGAAACTGCTCGGTTTGAACTTCGAAATAGAAAGGGCTAGCCACGGAGCTATTGCTTGCTGTCGCCCCGGAAGACGCAAAGTTGACTCCGCGTGTGAAGTCAGATCCCACGGATTGCAGATACGGACTGAGAAATGGAAACTCAAAAGCTTGTGCTGGATAAGAAAGCACAGATGAAACCATGAAAAGCAGCCGCGCATGAAGAGAAGAGACTTACATCGCTTGCACAATCCCAAGAAACTTAAAAGACCAGTAATGGCCGAGCTACAGAAAACACAGTACCGAAGAAATCGACGATCAACCGGCCGTCTGAGTAACGATTAGCAGGCCTGCCGAAGAAAGTATCGCCGTAAGGCGGATTCGTCTGCGGCGCGACTCGAAAGGGAAACGCGGCTTCTATACTTCCTGTATCCGATGTCGATGCTCCAAAACTGAAGATAGCTTCCGGACACTCGACATCCGTTACAGCAGCGGCAGCAGCAGCAGCATTGCTACAGCACGTAGTTACTAGCACCAGCAACAACGCTCCTAGACTAGCAGAACAACAACAACAACAACAAGACTGATAACAATTTGCCGCCATCACCGCCAGCGCTCAAATTGGCAAATCGAGTTCTCAAACTATGCAAATCCTTCTTCTTCGATCTTGGCGAAGAAGAAGTATTTGCATCGATCTCTCAAAAGAAATACAAAGTCTGGAGAAATGAAATTCCCCTTCTGCAAACGCGGTCGTCCGGTTGCCATCAACGCTGGCCACAAGAGGAGTCCGTTTGCTTGCCTTTAGATTGGAACCCAGTAGACGGTAGGCCCCTACGTCCAAGCTATAATTAGGAGGCTGACCATTAGCTTGGTCTGATGGGCACAAGCATGATAGGTTGCTCCCTAAAACCAAAAGAAGGTGAACTCCTGAGTGCAGTAATTTGTGATCATTTTTTGGGGTTCCAGTGTGTGGAGTAACAGCCAGAGACGGAGAGCTTCAAGAGACAGGGAACTTCTAGAGACAAAGGAGACATAAACGAGCGCCCAGGCCCGGTGGGCCACCGGCTGGTGGGTGGAGGCAGCCCATGGACCAGTATATTATAAATGATAAAAACTTTGCTTGCATTGTCAAAAAACAGTAAAGACACAAAAATCCAATAAAAGAGTGATGGCCAGAACCATCAAAGGGGAGACAAAATGGAAGGGCAAAAGACAAACAGCCCACAAGAACCAAAAAAAGGGAGAGAGCTAGTCCTTCTCGTGGTAGGAAGTTATCTCACCCACCACCCCTCTAATGTCATCTACATGCAAAACGTGAGATCTAATAATAATGGGAGGTCTAAATCAAGCATCACTTGCCAACATAATCTTCCTTTCTATATCAAAAGTTAAAGCACGTTGAAAAGCAATATTAACACTTTGCTTGAAAAATTGAATGCAAAAAGACAAAAATAAATGACCTCTCAATCGTTTATTGTGAAAAAGATGGCCACACTCCCTAATGAAACATCCATATCATGCCTGGGTGCACCATGCACCTCCATGGCCATCGAAATAACATGGTGCCCTTTATGAAGCCTTCTATACTTGTGGATTTTAGCAATGGTGTTAAGTTTCGCAACTGCACTTGCTAGTCAACTAATGACACTTGAAACCACCATCTCCCACGTCGGGTCAATAACCACCACATCAACGGCAAAAACCTAGTCCTCTCGAATCATGTAGGGATCAACTCACAATGAAATTCCTAACATAAGGGCGTACCACCGCTCTTTCCATACAGTGTGCCCACTCTCTTAAGCAAGGGCATACATGACATCTCAGATGGCATCATGTGTGGCTATCCGCTAACCTCCAAATGGGCAACAAGTTAAGTGTGTGCCAAATGTGTCCAACTTGTGTCCACATTCACACATGAAAAGACTAGATGTTAAAGGCTGAATCAAACCGAAACAAAAACGCAACGCTAAGGTGAAAGAAGAGTGTGTGATGCAAAACAAATGGATAGGTGGCCTAGCAACCAACCATAGCCCTGCCCCCTTGCCCAAACAAGAATGAATGCGAGCTCCGGATGCTAAGGAAATGGAGTCATCCTCCAAAATAGACCTAAGGGATGTGTCATGGTGGATGTCCATCAAATATGCATGTAGGATTGGGGCATTAATAACTACCAGACTCTCAAAAGAAGGGTTCATCTCCCTAATTATAGGAGGAAGGCCATTTCACATTACATGTAAGCATAACTAAAGCAAGTGTGGGGCCCCCTCAATCTAAAAAACATACTCATCCAAACTGGGTCTATCACAAATACGAAACCTAGAGCACAAATACGAAGCCACCAAAACCTAACTCCCTAAAAAAGCAGATGGGGCATAATCCCTCATAAAGAGAAGGCCTATACCACCAAAGGATATCGATAATTAAACCTAAAGCCTCGTTAAAAGGTTTTCAAAAAGACTCCCACAATCCTAAACCCATAATGTCCCCACATACCTACAATGATTTTCTTGTCAAAACCCACCAAAAAAAAACAAGAGGGAAGAAAAAGGTATTATCCCTGTGAGATAAAAAGGTCAATGAACTACACATGAAGACAAAATGCCCAAAGCAACTTGGGCATCTCCCAAAAAAGTAAAATCATTAATATGCACCACATCCTGAAATAAAACCTCATCAAAAAAATGTGTGGCAAAGTCCTAAGAACCCACTAGCACACCTAAAATGCATAAGCCATATGTGACCAAAATGTAGCCTTAAAGAATCTCTATGCCTGGAGAGATCCCTAATGGATTCCAAAACTTACACTTTGACACCTTGACCCTAAGCCCAACTAGAGTTAATTGGGCCAAAAAGTGGTCAAAGGCACAAGAAATTTCACTCATAGGCCCCATGATGTGGGTATTGTCCGCTTGGAATGGAAAGACGTAGCTAAAGGCTCGCACAATAATCTTTACAAAAGTTCAATAATGGCCCAAAACAAATAAAGGACTTCCTAGGGGGTCACCTTGCCTTATGCCTAAAAATGATTCCGCCTACCACCCATGCTAGTAATAAAACAAAAAATGCACACCATAAAACAACCTAGTAAAGGGGACAATGTTTGCCAAAATCCCCACAACATCACACAACTATCTAAAAATAACAACTCGAAAAACGTTATTAAAAATGTTTTTTATGTCAACTTGCATCATGACCCAATTAGGGTGAAAGTCAAAAAGGGTTCGAATGCCAAAAAAGATGGCATCACAACCTCCAAGGGTCAATACCCCAAACTGATGGAGGGATAGGTGCTCTTGAAACAACCCCCGAAGTTATAGGATAATGGAACAATTAATAAGTCGAAGAAACACCTTGCCTACGACAATAAGACGAAAACCACCAATGTCGTTTGCCATTACCAACAATCTGTTCGCCCCCAGCATTAAAGCCACCAACCTAGGGATATCCACATGAACAGCAACAACAATAGCCTAGAATAATTCCAAAAACCTTGAGGATGGGTCCTCTAATATGAAGCATCCCAAGAAATGTTCATATACCATCCCAAAAAACCCACCCAAAGACAAATGGGGAACAATGGCTAAAGCTTGGGCAAATAGAATCCTATTTAGGACAAAAATGTGCTCAAGCTAATAATCAAAAATAGGTGGAAGGACAAGGTCTAAAGGAAAATGGTGCAGCTGGTGCAAGGGAACAATGATGTCCTTCGAAGGAATAGCTAACATCATGGGTTGGAGAGCTCTCGCAACAGAACTATATTCACCGGCTTTCCCTAAAATTAAACATCGACAAAAATGAATGGTCAAATAATTTTCCCATGAGTGGTGAAAATGGGGCACACATGAAGCACATGAAGACTCCTCCTAAAAAGAAAAATAATTGCCCACCATAAACCTTTTGAAGCGAACAAAAACCTCTTGTTGACCTAAATGACCTCCTCGAATATAACGCAAACACCAACATGGCAATAGGAGGAAAAAAAACCATGTTAACTCATTTGTCAAGTTTCAAACAATTTGGTTAAAAGGTAATCGAAAAGCCTGCCAAACCTCATCTTAAATGGCTCGAGGGATCCTATGAAACAAATGAAGGCATGCAAAACAAGACTCAAATGGTCCCAAAATGGAGTTAAACTGAGCCCAAAGCTAACCTCAAGAAACAAAAGGAATAAAAATAAAATATCGCAACCTAGCCTTAGGTTCGTGACCAAGGCAAGGGCTTACAAAGGTGCGGGCCAAGAGTGAAACTCAGGAGTCACATTTCAGGCTCCCAAGAGTGTAGGGGAATGTGAGGGAATGAACCCTCACACTCCCAAGTGAACTCCCAGTTTGGGAATTGGAATCCCGATGGACTCTTGAATCTTCAAAGAGAAATTACAGGGTCAAAACTCATTGGATTGAAAAGCTCCTTATATCATTGAAAAGCTCTTAGAACGTAGATGTCTAAAATGGGCTTGCACGACCCATTTGGGTACTTAAAACATAAGTTATGGCCAAATGAAAGGCCGAGAGTTAAACTACCAATTTGACTCCCAACCATTAAAAGTCAAGAATCACCCTGATTTACTTACGTTTAGGTGGCGTGCCACATACCGTTAGAAAGCTCTTGATGAGTGTTACAACTTTGCTTTATAATACACCTAATCAAAGGTCTGCACAAGAAGTTATGGGCCTCCAAAGTTTTGGGAGTCCCAATTTCAAGAATTTCGGGACTCCCAAGTTGGGAATCCCAGAACAAAATGACATTTGAGTGCAAACCCCATGGCCATGCAAAGAGAATATTATAAAGGGGAAGGTGGTGGCTTCCCCCAAATCTAGGCCGTGACAAGTTTTGTGAGTCCATGTTTACCCATGGTTCATCCTTGTGTCAAAAATGTTCCAATTACACACTAACCAACTTGTTGTTTGGTAAGTGCTAGTCCATGTGAATAATTGACCCATTTGTCACTCGTCCTAGTCCCCATCCCAAAGCTCTAGCACACTCCTCTACCCCTAAAGTGTAATGAGCCAAGGAACATACCCCAATTCCTTATCCTTTTGTTGTTTTCGCCTTTGGACCCAATGTTGAATCTATCCAGGAGTTTGGGGGTGCGTCATAGGGAGAAGCACAAGAGGGGAAAACACCTACAAAGATAAAATAGCATGGCTAGCCTAGGAAACGAAGTCAACAGGAAGGTGAACACTCTTAACAAGCCTCAAGAGGTCGTTTAAAGTGTAAAGGTTAAAGCAAAAAGGACAAGGGGTATCATGAACTGACGAGGGACGCAAAAAGGGAGCCATTCAAAAAAAGAGGCTACACCCAAAACCCCTAGGGAACAAAAGCCCAAACAACCACCCCCCCCCCCCCCC
>Ga0209611_10011146_pt1 | contig 13048 bp, 5 predicted proteins | sample S1TSphgellanicum_3_FD_187693 | JGI IMG/M metagenome (GOLD analysis project Ga0209611, IMG submission 187693) | Host-associated microbial communities from peat moss isolated from Minnesota, USA - S1T2_Fc - Sphagnum magellanicum MG (SPAdes) (version 2) | ecosystem: Host-associated > Plants > Peat... | reverse complement strand
GGCATAAGGAACCCCAAGCATTTTGTGCCAGAATAATAAGGGCCCCACAATGTGGAGCCAAGGAGGATCTGATTCTGTTGAAATGGGCCCTTTAGAGGTCCTTACCTGGCATAAAGAACTCCTAGCATTTTGTGCCAAAATAAGGGCCCCACAAGATGGAGCCAAGGAGTATCTGATTCTAGTTAAACTGCCACTTTCAAGGTCCTTACTGGGCCTAAAGAGCCCCTAGCATTATGTGCCGGAATAATAAGGACCCCACAAGGTGCAGTCAAGATGGTTCTGATTCTGGTAAAAAGCCCATTGCCGAGGGTTTTTGCTGAGTAATAAAAACAGGATGGATGAAGTACATGTATGGTTCATGTCCAGAAATGGGATGAAAATTAGAGCTTATGGATGGAAATTAAAATTGGATGCCATATCTTTCAGCAATATCATCCAGACTTTTATTTTATTTTTAAAAATTCTCTAGGCAACTAATTTATTTGCCAAAGGATTGTGCACATTACTACCTTCTTTTTAAGGGGAAATTACTTCCAAAAGTTTTTTGAACTTTGAACCCACCACAAACATCATTGGGAAAGTTTGTCACTAAATAAGTTATATACATTTGTTTGAGCTTTGGATGCTCCTTTTTCTATAGAGCTCTGGGAACTTGGGAAGAAGTTGGATCCTTTTTAGGTCTACACTTAGAACTAGCTACTTTAAATTAAAGCTCAAAAAAAGTGTGGTACCTACCTATTGTGAAAAAGTCCTAAAAGTGTGTGCACCATCCATTGGATGCATGTTATTACAACTCAATTGTGGATGAACCTCAACTGAGTTAATATTTGGTTTCACCTTGGTAACCAACTCTAGAAGAAATAGGTCTCATATATATATATATATATATATATAGGTAGATAGGTAAGAAAATAGGTAACTAGTAGGTAAGTAGATGGTTTATACATATGTAAGGGGGCTGTTTTTACTACCTACCTACTAACAACCCACTTGTATGTATGTAGGTAGGGAAAAAAAAAGCACTAAGGTAACCACCATGGTTAGCTAGGGAACTGGAACCCAACAGAAAACTGTTTTCTGACCACTTATCATCCATCCTTCATAGTGTTCTAGTGGTGCTGGTTCAGTTTTGGATGAACCCTAAAAGAGATGGAACATGTTTGAATCCTTGGGCCCCCCAACCAGTTGTCCAGCACACCAGGAGGAATGGATGTTGGATGGACAGAAAACATTTTTTCATTGGGTTCCAGTTCCCTATTTAACCATGGTAGTTACAAGACCTAAATGCTTTATACGGTAGGTTACCAAGGTGAAACTTGACATCAACTCTGTTGGGGTTCATCCAAAGCTGAAGTTGCATAACAGGCTTCCAATGGATGGATGGTATGTCGGTGGCTGTTACTTCAGGCTGGTTCAAATCAACTACCCTAGCCTAGGGTCAGTTTCCACATTGAGAAAACGAACAATTTTATTTTTTTTCAAAAAATGAATTCGTTTTTTAAATTTGAAATTATATATATTTCTATAATTTACTATAATATTGTGTTATAAATAGTGAAATCATTCAAAATGTAGCTTATGATAATTATGATGATTTTCAACATCACAACTTCATATTTTCACAAAATATCATTTCACTATTTTGAGGATTATTTAATGATGAAACTAACCTTAGTGTAAGGTAAACAATGTTTCACAAAATCTTCCACCCATGAGAATAGATCTTGAAATCTGTACAAAATTTGGCAAACCCTTTGTCACACATATAACCAGGGTTTTTTTATTCAATTTTTTAATATAGGAAAATTTGGAAAAAAATATTCAAGAAAATTAATAGCATTAGAAAAAAAACCCAATTTTTTTAATAACAAATTGAAAAATTGTGTTGGGGAAAAAAATAAAATAAATAAAAAATAAAAAATGATCATAACCTTCTTACATCTATGACAACAACATTTAGGGCTGCTGTACTCAAATGTTGCAGGGTTGGCTGTAGTACTACAACTTGTGGTGATCTGCTTGACAAAAACCATTCACTCTCAGAAATCTGAACAAAGTACTTACTTGAAGATTGAAATACATGAGAGCACAAGATTATGTCAGAACTCTGTATTTTGTACATGCTCTCAAGTGGAACTTGAGAGACAACTTGTTTCAAAGTTCGAAGTTGAATGTATTTAAGTTGTACCTGCAAAGACTTTTTACTAATTTATATGCAAGCTTTCTGTGCAAAAGGAGATAAGTGCCTTCGAAACAATTGAGGAGGAGGAGGAGAAGGGAAGAAAAAAGTAGGAAGAAAGTGTACAAGGAGAGGTGCTTTCTTGGGTCCACTAAGCTTCTACATTACTTAGCCTTGGTGCCACCAAAACACATTACAATGTGAGTTCAAGTTGGCACAAGACATGACGCTTTGCATATTGTGGTTGGAGATTTGGGGAGGTTAGCCTCACTAATATAAAGTGGGCTGAATATGATAGTACCTTGTGCAATTTGGCACTCAAGTGTTGAATAATTATTTTATTTTTAAAACTTCAAGTTCACATTAAAATTGGCAAATTTTGGAATGTTTTGGCCTAATATTATACATAAATAAAATGTTTGGTAATGATTATTGAACATTGCAATTAATGTTCATGAAAATATCTTATTCAAAGAGAAGCCCTACACAATATACTCTCCTCATCACAATTCTTCGTTGCAAACAACAAAGACTCCACTATATCTAACAATTTAAATGAGTCAAGATAAACATTGGAGTTGTTGCCAAGCATAGCTATGAAATGTTCAATAAATTGCCTACCTATTACATATTGAATGCCAAAATCAAAGAAATTGATAAACATATACAATTGTGTCAAGTTCTCAAAATTTGACAGTAAGGAATTGGTAATTCCTTAACTTTTGGTGTTTCAAGCAAGTAATTTATTTTAAAATTGACATTTTCAGAAATATTATAATTATTGTGAAACCTCAAAAGGTATTACCTTATAGCTAGATTCACACCTAAGGTTGGTAAGGATATTTTTATTCCATTTAATGCTTTATTGACTAGGGGTTTAGAACGACTAAAATATAAGAAATAAACTAACCCCCACAACATTCACACAAAGGGAACAAATAAAATAGTATGATAGAGTTAATTTAAGCCTACATTGGATTGTTCACATGGGAAGGGTTTTCAAAATTACACAAAAAGTTTGGATAGCTTGGTGAAATTTAAGCATCTTATTCAAAAAATTGGGCATTTTAAAGAATTCTTGAAAAATGTTTTCTAGGATGTTCAAAAAAAATTGAATAGTTTGGGACTTTTAATGTTTCTTGATAATTTTGGGCACATTTATAGGGCTACAAATTTTGTGAAATAAAAAACTCCAATGCTTCAAAAGATTTGAAAGAAAATTTTCAAAGATGCTCCAAAAATTGCAGGCAATTTTGGAATTTTTATTGGAAGATTATAATGGTTGATTTTTTTCATTTTTGCCCAAAAATTTTGGGTTTTATGGAGAAATCTTGATATTCAAGAATTTTTTGCGTTTTGGAATTTTTATGCTCCTTGATAGTTTTGAGAAAGGTAAAGGTTGAAAAAAAACTTCATTTATGCCCAAATGTTTTTTGCACTTTGCAAAATTATAATGATTGAAAAAATTTAAGCAATTTGAGAACTTGAATGCTACCTAACAAAGGTTGATTTTGTTTTTTTGTTATTGCCCACCATTCCAAGTGTTATTTCACATGAATAGAATATGTTGGAAAAACAACATTTGACTTGAATCTAAAGGGTTTTTAACTCTTTGAAAACTAACCTTCTTATTTCACCCTAATTTGATACCAAATCTTAAAAACTAAATATGCTTACTACTATGGTTAAAATTGTTGGATGTCAACATATTATTGAATTATTTTCAACAAGCTAATTTAATCTTAGATATTTGTGTTTTATGCACTTAATTTTTTGGCATTATGAAATACTTGAAAGAAGGTTAATTAAGTAATTCATTAAATATGGTGTTCACCTTAGTTAGGTGACGGTAACATCTGCATGGGTTAATGACCTTTTGCATGTAATAATATTAAGGAAGGTAACATTTTCATTTAAAATATTCCCTCCTATTATAGAGCTCAAGAATGAATAGTAAAGTTTCTAACAACTTGTGTGATTTTTTCATTTTGGTGAGAGCTCATTATAAATATATGTTTTATTCATATTTATTCTTCCATTGATATCAATTTGCAATATAATATTAGAGCCTAATTTTTCTTGGAAGAAAAAGAATTAGTGTTGCATGTTGTAGTTATTCATTCAAAAGTTTTTAAAGTTTTGGATGTTTGTCTTTTGACATTGTTCTACTCACAATAATGTCATCTATTTTTAATGTTTAAACATTCAAAAACTTTATGGCAATAATTTTCATGTCTGAAAATGAAGATGAAGTTTCCCTTCATTACTATAATTCATGGTTTTTTCGACTAGGTTTTATAATCAAAAAATATCCAAAAGTGATAGGTGTGAAAAAAACCACCTTGTTAATCTAAACTAGTCGTTTTGTACATATCTAACATGACCGGGCAGTCAAATTTGACCTTGTCATTTGATTGGCAGAATGACAAACAAAATGATTGACTATTTAACTTGTGTATAATGGACCATTTAATTGGGTCAATTTTATACTTGAAATCAAATTATTTTTTAAATTATTATTTAAAAATTTAATAGGTAGGTAGGTATGTAGGTAGGTAGTAAATAAGTTTAAGTAGGTCGAAAAAAAACACTTAACCTATTTAACCGAACTTAATTACCTTAGTTTAACCTACCTACTCTAGCCTTTTCAACATGCACATAGGTTGTAAATATAGGGAATTGAACTCCAAACCTTCCCAAGTCCTTACCAATGGATTACACCATCAAAAGAGTTCATCTTTTATCAAGTTTTTATTATCACATTTTATTTCACATCATTAAACATAATGACTAAACTTAGGTGACAATTAGTGGTTAAACTTAATGATTTAAAATAATAGCTAAATTTAACGGTTAAACTTAATAATTTATAATAATAATGAAATTTAATGATTAAACTTAGTGACTTAAAGTAATGGCTAAATCTAGTGGTTAAACTCAAGGATTTAAATTATTGGTTAAATCTAGTGACTAAATTCAATGATTTAAAATAATGGTTAAACTAAGTGGTTTAAAATAATGGTTAAATTTAATGGCTAAACTCAATGATTTGAAGTAATCATTAAACCTAGTTACTAAACTTAATGGTTAAACTCAATGGCTTAAAGTATTGAGCTAAACTTAGTGGCTAAACTCAAAAGCTTAAACCATTGGTTAAAACTAATGGCTAAACCCAATGGTTTAAAATAATGGTTCAACTTAATGATTTAAAATTTTAGCTAAAAGTAATGGCTAAACTCAATGATTTAAAATAATGTATAAACCTAATGGTTAAACTCAATGACTTCATCAAACTATTAGCTAAACCTAATGGCTAATTCAATGATTCAAAATAATGGCTAAATTCATTGATTTAAATTAGTGACTAAACTTAATGACTTAAAATAATGGTTAAACATAGTGATTTAAAGTAATGGTTAAACCTAATAGCTAAACTTAATGATTTAAAATAATGGTTAAAATTAGTGATTAAACTCAGTGGCTTAAAATATTAATTAAATTTAGTGGTTAAACTTAATTGCGTAAACTATTGGTTAAATTCAATGGTTTAAACTATTGGCTAAATTCAATGACTTAAAATATGGTTAAACCTAATGGCTGAACTTAATGATTTAAATTATTGGTTAAACCTAATCATTAAATTCAATGGTTTAAACTAATGACTAAATTTAGTGGTTTAAAGTAATGGCTAAACCTAGTGGTTAAATATAATGATTTAAAATAATGACTAAACCTAATGGCTAAATTCAATGACTTAAAACAATGACTAAATTTAATGATGAAACTTAGTAACTAAATTTAATAACTTAAAATAATGGTTAAAATAATGCCTAGACAAAGTGGTTAAATTTAGTAATTTAAAGTAATGACTAAACATAATGGTTAAACATAGTAATTTAAAATAATGGCTAAATTTAGTAATTTAAATAAATGGTTAAACATAATGACTAAACATAATGACTTAATTTAATGGTTAAATTTAAAAGGCTAAACTTAATGATTTAAAGTAATGCTTAAATCTAATGGCTAAATTTAGTGACTTAAAATAATGATTAAATTTAGTGACTATATTTAATGACTTAAAATAATGGTTAAATTTAGTGGCTAAATTTAGTGATTTAATGTAATGGTTAAACCTACCATTTAAACTTACTAATTTAAAATAATGACTGAACATAATGATTAAATTTAGTCGCCAAACTTAGTGATTTAAAGTAATGGCTAAATCTAGTGACTTAAAATTATGGCTAGACCTAATGACTAAAAAGAATGATTTAAAGTAATGGTTAAATTTACTGGCTAAATTTAATGACTTAAAATAATGATAAACATAATGGCTAAACCTTGATTAAACATAATGATTGAATGTAATGGTTAAACTTAATTAATAAACCTAATGGTTAAATTTTATGGTTAAACATAGTGGCTAAAGTTAGATTATACTTAGTGGCTAAACTTAAACTATACTTATTGGCTCAACTTAATGGTTCAACTTAGGCTAAACATAATGCCAAAATCTAATGGATATACATAATGGCGAAATTTAGTGGTTAAACATAGTGAGTAAACCTCATGGTTACATCTAGTGGTTAAAATTAAATAGGTAAGTGGGTGAATGGTTTAGTAAATAATATGTATGTAGGTGGGTAGGTAGGTCATATGAAAGTGAAAAACATAAGTAGGTATGTACGTAAGTAAGTGAAAAGGTATATTTAAATATATCAGTAGGTAATAATAAATGGGTGTGTGGATGGGTGGGTGAATAATAGGTAGGCAAGTAATTAATTAAATAAATAAGTGGATGAATAGGTAGAGGTAAATACATAGGGTAATAGACCATGTCATATTTAACTAAGGATCATTGGCCATTTTGATTAAATGTTGAACTTGATTAAAGGTCATTGATCATTTTTATTAAAGATCATTGGCCATTTTGATTAAATGTTCAATTTGATTAAAGACCATTGGTCATTTGGACTAAAGATTTTTGGCCATCTTGATTAATTTGATTAAAGATCATTGGCCATTTTGACTTTGATGGCCCAAGAGACTACTCCAGGAAAAAGTAAGATTAGAAAAACAAGTTCAAAAGTTTTTCACACATGTTTACAAGAGGTGGTTATAAATATTTTTAAAAAAATTTATATAAATTGGTTAGAGCCATTTAATTTTTAATTATAGATGTAACACAAAATTAATAAAAATGATCTATGGCACTAGAGGGCCAAACATGTTTTTATGTATGACTTAATAACCATGGACATAAATAACCTTATTAAGGGAATTGATTTCAATTGAGATCACAAGTTGAGTTTTTGTCATGGGTGTGTGTATGGTACACACCATCATAGATCCCATTTTTTTTTAGATGGTGGTTCTTGTGCAAATCCAATGTTTCAACTTATGCATGTAGACTCTATGTGGTCCCATGGGACAAATATTTCATAAAGGGGCAAAATATATTAAAAACCTTCATTGATGATTTTTTTAGGAAAAAAATGTTTTACACTATGAAATCTAAGTTTGGTGTGCTTGATAAGTTCAAAATTTTAAAAGTTTGGTGGAAAATCAAATTAGAAAAAAAATGAAAAAAATTAGGTAATGGAGATGAAAAATATAATTTTAGGATTTTTAATGTGGAATCATAATATAATGATGTAAACTTGGAAGGAATGTGGGTTATCCAATTTCAAAATGATGTTGAAAGTCATAAAACTTTATGTTGTTTAAGTAGTGTGAATTGTGAATCCATGGCATTTTCATTGGATTGTAAAAAAATATTTTTTTATTATTGAAAAGCACAATGAATTTTAGCTTGTGTTTCAAAGGGAGCTTTGGAGACGTTGTTAAAGGTTAGGTGCATAATGATGCAAATGTAAGCCATAGTCAAGATTTGATGAGAATATAAAAGGAAAACATGTTCCAATGAAAACATAAGCCATAGTTAAAGTCATGCGATTTCCAATGGGAATGTAAACCATAACCAAGGTTTCAATGGGAACAATGGAAACATAAGGCATAGTTGAAATCAATTGCATTTTGATGGAAATATAAGTCATAACCAAGGTTTCAATGGAAATATTAAAAGCCATGCAAATTCTAAAAGGATATAAAAGGCCATAGGAATTCCAACAACAGTGTTAGCCATATTCCATGCCAAGTTGAGCTTTTTGAAAAGGGTGTAAACCATAGTTGGGGCTAACTGCATTTTAATCTGAATGTAAGCCATAGCTAGGGCTAATTTCATTTTAATAGGGACATAAACCATAACCAGAACCAAGTGCATTTGAAAGGGGCATAAACCATAATTGGGACTAGGTGCTTTTTGATAGGAACATAAACTGTAACAATGGAATTGAAGGGTTTAACTAAAAAATTTCTAAACTTAGGAATCAATGCATTAATCCAAAAATCTATTGAATTTTATATCTAAATATTAAAAATATCTCATGCATAGATTAAATCAAAGTTTTAAAATTCAAATTTAACATTTTTTGGGCTTAATATGAGGATTAAAAAACTTTATTCAAAAATATGAAAATACCAACATTAGTGTTGGTTCACCTTGGTCATCAACATCTTGTTAAGTTACTTTTATCTTATATATTTGTGTTTCATACATTTAACTTTTTGAAATTATGAAATGATTGAATTAAATTAAATAATTTATTACATGTGATGTTCCCCCTACTTAGGTGAAAGTAACATCTGAATGGGTTGATGACCTTCTACATGTAATAATAATAAAAAAATTAACATTTGCATGTGAGATATTATTAACAGTAGGGCAAAGTTTGAAAGTGAATCGTATGAATTATAGCAAGTTGTTTGATCTTAAAATAAGGTGGAAAATTTATTCATTTTAATTTTTTCATTGATCCATTGTCAATTTGCAACGTAGATAGCACAACACATTTATCCCTATATTAACCCGAATGCCACGTCATTTGCCAAGTTGATTTTTAGCCCTTTTGTGTGAGTGTGATAACATTAGTAGGGTTAGTTTATTTTTTCAGTTTATCCATTTTACCTCCTTTGTGTGAATCTAATATTGGTGTTAAGTTATGCCGAAGTATCAGGAAAAGGTCTTATCAATCCAAATCGAGGACAACTTAGACAACAAATTAAGGTGTGTGCCTTAAGTGGTGATGAGCCTCTGAAGCTTATTCTTGAACATATTGTACCTACATATTGTATTAAAGGTACTTATTCTGTTTCATATTAATTAATTGGAGGTGCTTCACAAATCCAACTTTTTTTTGTTTGCAATGAGTTATTTTGATTGGCCCATCACATAAAAAAGTTGGAACTATGGAGGCTACCACAAAATAGAAGATTCTATGGAAAGATGAAGTGCCTTTGCCTTTCACTCAGGTATATAGGTGAGAAGGTGATGACTTTAAGCAAAACATATGGGATTAAAGCGAGGTGCTATTGGGAGCACCCTTGGGAAACACATTGGGAACCTAGGGAAAGGAAAAATGAAGAAAATCCTCCCCCCCTAATCCACCCAAAACTTCAAAGGAAAAACATCAAGGCACTTTGAATGCATGCTGAGTCTTCCCATTGGCTGCATGAAATTTCTATTCCCAAAACCGTTCGTAACCATTTTCAATGGGGGCTAATACCCCCATTATAAACTTGGGGTACTTATTTCCGGAACCTAATCATTGTTCTTGTACACACAGTGGTTAATTGGCGTACTAGGCCAATTCCAGAGCGTAATTAGAGTTCTTGTACAGATGAATGTCATCAATTGTTGCGGACCAAACCTAGGAAGTAGTTAGGCATTAGGTACCTACAAAAGTGTAGTTGGTAGACCACCATCTCTTTTTCGCACCTAGAACGAAACCTACAAAGGTACAGGAAGAAGCTACTTACCAGGTACGTTTAATGCAATAAATTCAGACATGAGAAAGTTCAGTGGGTCCTGACTCCTGATAACCCAGACACATGATGTCAGCACTCAGAAGCCCAGCACAAAAGCATCCAACTGACTCCTTTCACAGAATCTGTACTTTCTCCCATGCCCTGAAGCAGCATTTTTGTTGACCAAAGCGCCGAATTCGGGTACCTATTCAAACTCCAAACCAGTGTTTGGGGTTTAGGGTTTATTTGCTTTTTAACATATCAGCTCCATAAGGGTAAATACAAGATTTCTAAACATCCTTTCATTCATCAACTACTGTTGTATACATGTGCTCATGTGATGCTACAATTTATATATTTGGAAGTTGAACCAATGGCCAAACAATATGGGATAAAAAATGATGTGCTATATTGAGAACGTCTTAGAGAAGACATCGAGAACTTGAGGAACATTTTGAGAACCTGATCAGAGCATCTTGAGAAACTTCATGGGAATACATGTATTGAACTAATATGCTCATTGTAAATGGGGGGTTTTTATTTAGTGTGCACATGAAATTGGACCTTGTTCTTAAATAAGTTATAAGGTTATTGCATCCTAAGATTGGGTGGAGAGCTTGTTGGAAATCTTTGTTTTCCCTCATCTTTATTCTTTCATTGATCTGCAGTCAATTTCCAACAAACAAACCAAGAAAGGGGGGTTTCTTTTAAATTATGTATATATTCATATAAATTTTGGAACTGGGTTTGGGGTTCTCCTGAAATGTAAGGACAGACCAACATGGGTCCAAACCAGTATTCATTGGTTCTTTGAATGCTGGACGGATACTGCTGGTTATCATCTTGTCCATATATTCACTTACCTGCCAGTTCTCAAAATTTTCAAATAATTGATTTTGGTGTATGTGTAGCTACAGTTCTCAATTTTAAAAAAAAAGTTAAAGAACCGGCCAAAGAATCACCGGTTCTTTGTCGATTCTTTCATGAAAACCATCAGTTTGTTGAGGTTTTTGAAAGAACCAAAACTGAAGATTCTTCGATTTTGAATTTTTTTTCAAAGAACTGAAGCAGACGGTTCTTTGGTTCTGGAATGTTTAAAGAACCGGAGCCGACAGTTCTTTCAAAAATTCAAAGAACGGCCCAACACTGTTCCAAACCGCATCATACCCTATCGTCACAAAGCATCTTCTGGTGTGTCTGTGTGCGACAAGTACTCTTAAGGGGGAGCATCACGAGAAGCTCCAAACCGGGTAATGTGTTGGGGCAGTAGCATCAACACTAGGAAGCATCCATCCTCTACATGGTTGCCGATTGATTGCTCAAGTTCTATATCATCCTCCTTTGATCCCACATTTGTACTAGTCTTTTGTGTTTGTAAAATAGTTTGCTTTAGATGCTCCAGAGAGTACTGGGTGTGATCTGCTTGTGATTCAGTCAATCAAGGGAGGGGGTCGTCTTTTTTCTTGCAGATATCCAAGCCTGTACATCCTTTTCCTTGTTGGGCCATTTGGTGGGTATCACTTCTCTGACAATAGAACTTTTGCAAGTGCGAATCCAACTGCATTCCACCTGATCATGTAGCGAGATTGAAGAAGTAGGGTTGGTCGCGGTCTGATACATATGGTAATAAGCTTATGTGCTGCACCTTGGACCAGGTGACCTCAGAGGCCGCAGACCCGTCGTTGCAAAAATGTCTCAACGTTGCTTGTTCCCCACAATGCTCAGCCAAGGTAGCTAGCTAGGTTCTGCATAATCTGGGAGAGCACTGTTGGAAGTTCTTACCAGTTCTCGCCGCGAGTTGTATGTGTTGCTTCAGTTTTAGGGTTAAGGTACGAGGAAAAACTTTGTATCCCGCAATCTGCTTTCTTTGCTGGCATACTGTCTGGCTTAATGGACCCTCTCATTGATGTAGCGGATGCACCAGCACTTAGCGATATAATTTTTTTGCCCTTCTCTGACGCCTTTCTTCTTTCTTAATCACTTTCCGATGTCCAAAACAAGTTGCAGCAGAACCCTTGAATAAAATGTTGACTTTTCTCAGATCACATTAGAGATCTAAATTTGTGCAAATGATGTTTGGGGTGCAGATAATTTCCAGGGGAAGTGTGCTCTGTTGACTCAAGGATTGTGCCAGTCTTGAGGTTCGAAAAAATATAGGTTGATGTGGTTGGGAATAATAACAGGGGACTCTTTTTGCAAAACAGACTGTAGCTGCTTGTCTTTCTCTTCATTCAAGCTGGTTCTACATAATATTCTTGGCAAGCTGTGGAATGCTCTAGTACAGTAGTTTTGTTGAAGTATATTATAAGATTTGTCTGACTGTTGTAGGGGCACTTTGAATGTGTCCCATTTCAGTTGTTTCAGCAGGTGTTCAGGGGCTCATGTTCATCACGACAGTCACATGAATGCAAGTTCAAGAATGATATATCAGATTTGCTCATTACTAATGAAAGTCATGACTGTTGAATGAGCAGGGAGGAGCATAGTTTTGCAAGGGTGCAGCTGGACCAGAAGGTGGCAGTTCATGTGGTGTTGATAGAAGGCAACCAGCTGCTACATCTAGATTGTGAGATGGCTGTTGCATCAGCTGGGTGAAGAATCATCACTTGAGCAAGACAGCTGAAAACCAAAGTCTTGTGTCTGATCATCTAAGTACTGCAATCTGTTGCTCAACCTGGCCCGAAAGTATCCATAGCTCACACTAGTCATCACATGTTGATTCAGAAATGGATCCATATGTTGAGCAGAAATTGACAAAATAGATTTGTAAGCAAATACTTGGGCATGTCATTCTAATGTGGAGAGGACGTTAGAGTGTGGTAAATTGATAAAATAGGTTGATCACCACTGCAGTCATCTGCAAACCTAGTAGTTGCTGCTGGTTCATAGTGGGTATTACACAGTTTATAAGGTTCAATTTTGGATATTGCTGCATAGCATTGAACCTTTTGTGAGATGTAAAGATGTGAAGTGCATGAACCAAGCACAAGTTTTACATGG
>Ga0209611_10011143_pt1 | contig 13050 bp, 11 predicted proteins | sample S1TSphgellanicum_3_FD_187693 | JGI IMG/M metagenome (GOLD analysis project Ga0209611, IMG submission 187693) | Host-associated microbial communities from peat moss isolated from Minnesota, USA - S1T2_Fc - Sphagnum magellanicum MG (SPAdes) (version 2) | ecosystem: Host-associated > Plants > Peat... | reverse complement strand
AACCCATCTCCACTCCATTTCACACAAGTGACAGCCAGAGTGTGGCCACTGAGACACAGCACAGATTTCTGCAGCACTGTGTCCCAGATTCGCACATCACCATCTTTACTTGCACTTGCAAACCGCCAACACGGCACCTGGAGGTGGGCTGGCTCCCATGCTACTCCTGTTATCCACTTCCTGTGTCCCTGCCACCTCACACAACAGAAAGGATATTCATCAGGTCCCTTGTGGAGAGCCAGACTTCCTACTCTTAGTATAACATGTGAATCTAATTCACCAGAATTCTCATACTGAATATTATAATATTCCCAGTCTGAGTTAAAAACATGCTTCCAGATATTGCCCTACAGAAAGGTGGTGAAACCATCTTCAGATGTGTCAAATCCTTCTGATATAATACAAAAAATCTCTGAGTTGATTACAGAATTGAGAACAAACACCTGAGAAAACAGACTCCACCTTTAGACTGCCACACTGAATTCACAGCATAGGAAGAACATCATACTGTCAATGGGTTGCCAACTGCCTTGCCAGTTGTGGGATCCACATCCGAAGTTCTCCATCTTTGCTTCCACTCACCAGTTGTTTGCAGTCAGGGGACCATGCAATGCATAAAACCCAATTTTTATGCCCTGTTCCAGAACATGCCCTCTTAGTCTGCCAGGTCTACAATGCTGCTGCCACATGAACTGTGTTTCTAGCTTCTAGTACACATGATTGTATTGGTCATGTGTTAGCTACCAATTCTGATTTGCAGTACATGCCATCAGACACTGTGCCTTACACCCATTTGCCTAACAAACACTTCAGTTTTGAAGGGGAAGCAGAGCAGACCAAACCATAGTGAAGCACAAGCCAGACATGCATACCAAAGGTCATATCAATATCCCTGTAAGTATAGAGAACTACCCACACTTACAGTTTGAAGCTAACTGAATAGAAAAGTGTGAGACAACCTCAAAACTAATGATTATGAGATTAGCAACCAAACAGTAAGAGGTCACAATAGCAAGCTGTGAGAAGCAAGAGAAGAGAAATAGTGTAAAGCACAGTCCCTCACATCAACAGCAACATGTGTACCAATGAGCAAATAGTATAACATCCACCACAAGAAAATAGCAAACAAACAGCACTTGAAAAGCTCAATATTGTCAGCACAACAAGGTAGAACTGCAAACCATAGCAAGTGAAAAGTGGAGTCTGAGTGTAGATATCCCAGAACCGCACAGTGGTGTCCCCAGATCCACTTGCTAGCTGCCTGCTTTCTGGACTAAATGCTACAGAAAGTACTGCCTCCGCATGTCCTGTATCAAAAAGGGATCCTCAGAACAAAGTCCTGACATCTCCTGACATCTACTGCCCATGATGAGAAGAGTTGTCTAATACATAGCAGTGGAACAACTCTATTGTCTTAAATATTGAAAAAATCCCAGATATGAAAAAACAGGGACCTACCAGCAATTGTAGCAGAACACCGAGTAACAGGCTTGATGCGGAAAACAGCTTGGGGCTGATACACAATTTGCAAAATTTGCTCCACCGATACTGCAGATGGTCCAAATTATTTCTACTCCCTTAGGTTCCTCCATCCCCCAATACCAATTCACCATCCAGATTCACAGCAAGGTGCAAACCTTTGACAAGCCTTCAGGTATTCAACAACAAAGAGATGCTTGCACCTTTATTTTGAAGTAAATGTGCACCCAAACTGCTACTCAACTCTTTGTCATTGATATAGAATGCAAATGGCAGCTTCTCTTCCTGTCATGCAACCACAATGAGAGGTGGTCTGAAATCCAGGAATTCAACCAAAGCAAAGATGATTTAAAGTTTTTTGGAGAGGAAATAAGCCCAAAGCCTTGTGGTCATCACAAGGCTACCTTAAAAATTTACTTGGTTCCAAGCAAGATGTTGTCCATGCTCATCAAACCACTACTACACTGATTCATTGTCTCAACTGCGTAGTGAGGGTCTTAGGAGTTTCAAGTCCCGTCATGGAGATTTTAGCAACAGAGAAAAATTTGCACTCTTCTTAGGGCGGTCACGGAATGCCACCTCCGAGAAAGAAACCAGCAGCTCCAATAAAAGCCACGCTTGGAGAGAGAGGACCAAAGAAACTTACAGTTTGAAGAATCGTATTGAGGAGCAGTTGAAGCTCCTTGGGACCGGCATCCTGTGGAAGATCCAAAGGTGGACCTAGAACCCTTCCTTCCGCATCTGCTAAAGAACATATGATGTTGTTGGCTGGCGACGCGACTGTAATCGTTGCCATCTCTAGACGATCCTTTCTCTCTCGCTCTCAACTCTCAACGCAACAACAGCAACCAAGAAGAGAGTCTGTTAAACGCTAAAACCCTAAACCCTAAACCCTCAAGGGAAGAGTACACTTGTGTTTTCTTTTCACGGTCAGAAAATTTCCTGTTCGTTTAGAGGGCGGGTTATATGCAGAAATAACACTTGAAGGGCCTTCTTTGTTGGATCCCTAGGGCCAGGGTCGTAACCATTGTTGGACGGTTATTAAATAACCTCCAGGTAGGTTTTTGGGAATTTTTTGGGACCCACACAGGTTATCAATAATCAATATGAAGTTGTTTGATTGTTTGGTAGGTTATCTAAAAAATTTGAGTAGTAACCGTCAGTTATGCATAAGGGTAAGCTATCATATAACTAGTTGATAATTGCATGTTATCCTACCAATTATAAGTTTTTTTTAATTTCCTACTTTTAAATTTCTATTATTAGATTTTAAAGATTGATAATCTACTTGGATGATAAATGGGTCATCCAAGAGTGTTACTAAACTTTTGGAAATTTGATACCAAGCAATTATCAAAAAAATCAATAACCGAGTAGTAGGTTATTAATAATCAACTTGGTAACTAGGTCAAAACTCAATAATTGGCTAACATTAGTTGTAACACATAATTGCTCACAAACACAAGAATTTTTTCTATAAAACAAATTTTTATTTTTATTTTTTAAACTTTACATACACCACTGTTTTTCTTTCAGGTTTCTTCTATAAAAGAGCTTTTTCTTTTTATGGATGGCAGGCAGGATTTGTGAATTACAAACTTATGAAATTGTTTTGCTTGAAATACAAAAGACTACACAAAAAAAATTAGACACCAAAAACCCATATGAAGCACATTCATGAGCACATATTCAATATCAAAAAGTTTTTTGGTGTTGTTCAAAATCACCATGCTTTTTAATCTAGCTCAAATTACAATCAAGTAATAATTGCTTTCCATCTAAGCTGCTTTTGCTTCAATTTTGTTTACAAGTTTATCATAGTTCAAATTCTTTGTATTCTTAGTGGGACCACATAGAATTTTTAGGCTTTTAAACTTTGTGTCATTATCAACTTTTTGCACGATGATGGTGAAAAGCTTTTTGTGGTTGTTTGTTCCTTTTTTTTTGAACATTGTCATAAGAGCTTCAAAAGTTGAAAAGAGCATGTAAAGTAGAAGATTTGTTTGTTGTTTTTGTATAACAAAAGACTTATCCTATCAGGGATATGGATGGTATGAAATAACAAATATGAAACTTCAACAAGTGGAATTTGGAAAGGTTGCAACTTTGGACAAAAGGGGAATATCAAGATGATGTTGATTGGGATCAAAGGTAAGTTATCAACCCATTGGTTTGGGGAATTTGCAAGTTTTGTTGGGCAACTTATGTTGGTAGTTCTTGTGTTTTTCTTCCATTACACCAATAGTTATTTAAGGCAATGTGTTATGTACTTTTGATATTATAAGAATAATTGGTGCCAAGAATGATGAGAACACAAGGTGGTCCGAGTTGTAACAATTTGGGCATGTAAGCAATTATATATTCATGCATTTTGTTGGAGAGGATTTAATAGATAAATCAAGCCTAGGTGATTAATTATTTGGAATGGTTAGTATGAAAAACCCATCAAAAATATCCTTAAGTTGAAGTAGGAAATTAGTGAAATACAAGATTTTGTCAATTTGCAAAACTAATTTTACACCCTCAAGTCCACATAAAACATTTTGTTTATACTTATAATGGTTTTTGCATAAACTGAATGCTTTTCATTGTCATGCCCATATGCATGGCCTCATACATGACAATTAGTTACGGGCATGCCAATCATGCCTATAGGGTTAATGTACGCTTTTAGGTTACTCTACGTTATTAGGTGTTTTAAAGTTATGGTTTGTTTAAGGTTTTAACTTGTTGACGGCTATATAAAAGGCCAAGCTCTTCCTTTCTCTTGTTAGTTTTTATAGAATTCCTTTATCAAGAAAAGTTTTTTCCTTAGTTAGACTAGATTTCTAAATGCTCATAGTGGCTATTGCACAGCCACCGTTTATATACACTACATTTTCTTTCCTTCTTTTTAATTTAATTCTAAAAAAACTACTCTCTGTCACTTAATGTCGAAAGCGGTAGATTTTTCCTGGCTTTGAGTTTCTTGGGTTTCTTTTACTTGTTGTTTTCTTGTGTTCTTGAATTACTGCTACTTTTTTTTCTTTTTTATATTCTTGTACTACAACTACAACAACAACAACAACAATAACCATAAATAGTAACAATGTAAGCGAAGGAGAAGGGACACCAGAAACAAGCTACAAGCTATGAATTTCTAAGTTTCGAAACTTTGGAGGGAGGAAGGAGCAAGCAACTCCAAAGTTTGTTTTACTGCCAGCTTTAGGTTTTAAAAACACACATACACACACACACATAAGGTTTGATTACAATACAAGATCTACACCAGGTGATGCAACCCCACATACACTTGCTTTCCTTGTACATGGGTTTTGAGGTTAACATTTGGGATGTGCACTCATGTGTGTTTTTGAGCTTGTAATCATGTAGTGAGTAGCCCTTATAACAGCTCTAGAAGAAGAAGATTAAGAGAATTTTAAAGAAAACAAAAACATGAAGTAGAAGAAAAAAAATTATTTCTTCTCTTTTACACACCATCACTACAAAATTCATGGACGTGGATCACTCTGAAGTGTCGTTACTAGTGCAGTCGTTGGTGCAATCCGTCACATTGCTATCCATTATATTTTGCCATTCCATCCATTCCGTTTAATGTCCATCATCGTTTTGTCTGATATCTGTCACCATTCCGTCTAACGTTCATCCCCATTCTGTCTAACATGCGTCCTCATTCCGTCTAACGTCCGTCCCTATTCTGTCCATCGTCGTCCATCATTGTCCATCCATCCAATTTCGTCTATCCGGCCCCTTCCATCCATTGACATCCATCCGTCACCGTTCATCCCCGTCGATGCACCGTATTTGGGGCATAGGACATGGGACAACACCATGACCTCATATGATGAGAGCACTATCGCTCAGCCAAAGCTAAGGTATCAACTACGAACTAACACACAATCATTTGAGCTGATTTCTTTAAGCTCATGATATTAAGAATGGTACCATCAAGCATTTATAGTGCCATTGTCATCTAATACAACTCTTACCAGGAATTTAGGTTCAGGTTACACTACATCAATGGTACATCAGAGTCCATTTAAGGGGGTTAATTAGTGGGTATGCCTATTGTTGCACTAACCTTCACACCATCAGCGTATATTCCGCTACAAGTTGTGACCTCTACACCCATATACACCATGGAGGTCAACAATTCCTCTAGGAGAATTGAAAAGTTCAGCGAAAGGCTAAGTACCATTTCTTTGAAGGAATTCAAAATAACTTTCTCAACTGTGGTTTGTGAATTGGAGCTCAAGTATGGCGCTAATTACACTGAAGTGTTCACATTCAAATAACTGGCCCATTATGTGCACTATGAGGCATTGGATGTTTACGAGCAACATTCTTCGAAAATTTTGGGCGTCACTCAAATCCCCAATCTAGCTTATGCTTCAACCATTGCCGCTACCTCTCAAGTTGCACTACAAGCTACCATTGAACATCATGGGAGTATGCCCTAATAATCCAAAATTGGTACTTACTTCAATAAACCTTTCTCCTCAACAATTCATTGTTGTTATCGCAAACATTCCTCCCACCATCACCAACTTTTGTTGATCCAATGGGGGAATTCTTTCGAGTTCTTAAGCTGGAATTTTCGATCAAGAAATCTGAAAAAATTTTACAACTCGCCACCTTTTCTCGATAGAAGGTTGAAACCCTTAAGATGCTCTACAAGAGGCTTCTTAAGCTTAAAGAGGATACTCAAAGCATCACAAACTTGGAAGCTGCGCATCGGTATTTTCGTTCGTTGGAAAGTATTTTCACACTCCATGTAAAGGTTTTATAACAGGTTTTTGCAGAATTTGAAAACTCGTACATTTTGTTGGATGTGTACAACATTTCTGAAAAGTTTGAACTGGCTCATGCACACTATGAAGCCAGTATTATGAGGCCTCCATCACGTTCAAGGCCTTAGCCTCCACTAGCTACGCCAACCAGATCATCACATTCTTCTTTAAGGGCTAAAACGATGCATTCGGCTACACCCATCCTACCTTTTTGCAACTACTATGGCAATCCTGCCCATAAAGCTAATGAGTGCAACATTCCTTTCGAGGATCTCTTTTGTGATTATTGTGGGAAAGAAGGACATTAGGAAGCTATTTGTTTTGCCAAATTCCTAGAATGGAAGCAACTTCGATTACCACAGCAAAATCTACCAACATCTTTTGTTGCCTCTCAACCAAAAGCCAAGGTAGTTCAACCTTCCATTCAAGTTCTCCCCACCAAAGGTAATTCCAGTAAGAATGCTAAGAAGATGCTGACAAGAGGGAGGTGCTTCAAGCCCATGCCGCTCAAATTCAAACTTTGCAAAATGAACTCGAGTCATTAAAAGCCTAACTTGCTAATTTAAAAGGCAAGTCTTCCCAACCAACAAGTCATGCCCAACCTGTACAGGGTTTAAGATCACGGGAGGGACCTCCTAGGTCGTTCTATGGCCTTTCACATGATGCCATGGTTGGGGAATATGTTCTTTCTAGTGCACACAATTCTAGTTTCATTTCAGAATTTGCGACTTTTTTTTTCCCTTCCTACTTCGTGGCATAAGAAGCTAGTGTGGCACCCAAAGTTTCTGCCACTAGGCAAATAATTCAAACTAATGGACTCACATCTAGTTCAAGTCCTATTACCAGGGCTAGAAGAGTTCGAGCAATCATGCCACAATCTTTTCGTTTTTCAACATGGAAGAAAAACGCACCTTGTTAGCGAAGGGGGAGGATATTACTACACCATAAATTGTTAGGGCATCAAATTCTCGTGTCCCAAGAGTACATGTACATCATGAAAACACATAATTTTCCATTAATCAGCATATGGAGTGCCAACTTCAAATGCGTGAAGTGGTGCAAAAGCTTGTGAGTACACCATTGTTTTGTTTTCAAATTTTGAAACTAAACACCAAGGACATAATTGCAGTACTAAAGGATACCCTGAACACTACATCAGGTCTTCTATTAATCGCTAATCCACATGTTACAGGGGTCCCATCCAACACCTTGGAGAGACATTCCATTGGCTCACGTGTTGCAGATGGCGTTCGTAATCTGGTCATTAATTCTAGCATGGCTAAACTAGTGGCTCTCCTACCTCTAATTCTACATTCACATATTAGAAGGGAGTTAAGAACACCTCACTTATGGATTTGTTACTCAGCAAAGGCGTTGTGGATAATCATTCTCTCCACAAAATCTTTCACTCATTTCCGAAGGTGGTGCCTAGTGAAAGAACGTCCATCACCACCAGAGTTGCCATTGTTGACAATACTGAGTCAACAATCCAAGTGGGAAGACATACACCCATAATGGTACTTTTTAATACAAGTGCCCAACTAATGATTCTTAGAGTTCAATTCGCCAAGAAGATGGGCATGCTCGATTCCAAACTACGGAAATCTATGTGGCAAATTCGTACCATTAGTGGGAGCATAGAGGAGGTATTTAGGGAGAACTCGGATTTGATTACACTTAACTTCAATGAAGGTACAGATCAGGAGCTTTGCTTACAAGTTAGATGTTTAGTCACCATGCCATTAGTTATAATGTGTTCATTGGGCAAGAGGCCTTGCTTCCACTAGGTTTCATAATTAACAACTGGTTTGAACATGCGTATTATCGAGTGGATTGGGAAACTGATGGCCACCACCTAAAATACATATCCCTTGATTTACATGGGAACCATAGTCCTATGACTCGCCATTGTATGCTCAAGGAAGCACACACCATTTCCTACACCCAATAAATTAACCATGAGTGGATAGAAGGAGATGAAAAGGAGATAGCTTACGCCCAAGCTACTGAAAGTTTGAAGGTGGTTCATATAGACATTCAACACGAACCAAAGGTTTTACAAAGGTTCAAAGCAGCCCATGAGCCCTTGGTCAAAGTTCTATCTAGTTTTGAAAACATGGAAAGCCATGGTGAATTGATTAAGTTAATGTTTCGTTAATGAATCACCTAGACACTGACTAAAGAAAGGATTACATTACTAAAGTTCTTTGGTGGTATTGGTACTCGTCTCGAAGCCCTACTATAATCAGGGATGGTGGTTCAGAAGTATTTCTATGTAAACATTGATCCTATTGCAAGGCAGGTGGCGGCATCGAGAATGATGAAGCTCACAATTATATTTCCACAACAATTTGCAACCACTACATGGAAGGCTAGTTTCACTTTCTTGCCCTCTAACATATAATTAATTCAAAAGAAGCATATGAAATTACTTGGCCATGTGGACCTCATCATTTCAGGTTGGGAGTGTCAAGGATTTTTAGCGATTGGATTTGGAGAAAACTTGAGTGACACAAGATTCGGTCTCTTCATAGACATGGTACAATTAATCACCAGGCTTAATCCATTTCTTTTACACTTGCTTATGTAATTGAGAACACCCCTTTTCAGCTTGACCAGAGGAAGAAAGTCTAGGAGCACTAGACGCTAGTCAAACATTACCTTGGAAAGCCACTCCTACTCGATGCAGCACAATGCAGTTCCTATGCACATTGGTTGTGCAACTAGAGGACCAACCTTGCACCACTCTTAATTCTATAGTTGGCTCTGAAATACACCATCAGAGACCCCAACCAATAGCTTTCTCACATATTGGATGATTAGAGCTCCTGCCAACCAATTACAAGGTAAGAAAAACCTCCTTGGTTTCCTACGAACACAATAGGAAATCCAAAAGGTGTTTGGCCCACCTTTGTTTCCTTCCTAGGAACACACGCTTTTCAGGGAGATAGACCAGGCCTAGTGTATCGTCATGCTTTAGCCACTTGGGATGAACCAAGCCCGAAAAAAAGAGAAAGGGTTATGGGGTTCCAAATTGGCATTACTAATCACACCAAAGTGACTAGATTAGAATGTAACGCTCTACTGAAGAGAGGCATGGACTTGAACTCCCTTACATGGTTGTTAGTTACATGTGTACTTTTTCAAATGTACACAACACCAACACTGATTTAATCAACTTGTAGTTCTAGCAATGGGACTACATGGCACCTCAACCAAATACACTTGCCTATCTTCAACACTCTACACTTCACTCTTCATGTTGGGGGGGGAGGAAGTACCATGTAATTTGATTCAAGTTGTTTATGATACACTTGGAGATACATCAGCTTCTGGAGAAATAATTACAACCTTCTACGAATTTACGTAGTTGGATAGTGGAAAACCCAATACACTAGGTTCTTCCAACACATTTTCCAATTCCATTCCATGTGTTTCCAACTACCCTTTCATTATGGGGAACCAGCTCACCAAGAAGGAGAGAGACCAGGTCACAAATTTGCTAATTAAATATGATAATTTGTTTGCATTCTCAATGAAAGACTTAAGTAAATGTAAGACCATGCAGTTCTCTATAGACCTTACATATGAGACATAGGTTGGAGGAGGCATAGGTTGAGCAAGCATGAGTGGGAACTAGTAGATGAAAGATGCAAAGAACTCCATGAAGTTAATTTCATTCAACCATCAAGTTATAATTTCGAAGCCATTACAATAATGTCAACAAAGAAAGATTCAGTTGGATTATGGACTAAGAAAAGGATGTGCGAGGATTATAAACCTTTGAACCTGGTTACACCTCAGGATAGGTATCCCATGCCCATCCTTGAAAAATTGTTTGATGGCATTGAAGACTCAAACATCTTCACAATTATGGATCTAAGGCAAGGTTTTAATTAGATTGTGCTCATTGTAAAGGATCGCAAGTAAATGGCATTCCATGGAAGTAACAAGTTGTGGGAATGGCTTATGATGCCTTTTGGAATAAAGAATGCACTTGTCTTCTTTCAACGAATGATGGACCAAGTTCTCGAAGGGGCAAATTTCCTGAAGTGCTACATAGATGCCGTCCTAGTGCATAGCAAGGGACTTTTGCAGCATTTAGTTCATCTTGAGGAGTTATTCAAAAAGCTCCACAAAGTCAATATGAAGATCCATCCTAAAAAATGTGAGTTTGTTGTCACTTCAGTAGTCTACCTTGGACACAGAATTTTGCTAAATGGTATTATGGTTCATTGGGCCAAAGTAGTAGCCATTTTGGAGATGCCCAATCCTATTAATGTTCACACTTTGAGGAACTTCATCCAACTATGTAATTACTACAGGATTTATGTCCAAGATTTCAATACTATTATTCATCCTCTCTATGCATTGTTAAAAAAAGATGTTGTTTGGACATGGAGTGAAGAGGTTCAGGAAACTTTCAACACATTAAAGGAAAAAGCTTTGAAAGTTCCCCATTATGAGAAAACCTGATTTCAGCAAGGTCTTCATTCTACACATTGACTGGAGTGCTTTTGGTATTGGTGCTATTCTTGGCCAACTTGATGAGGAAAGCAAGGAATATGTTATCGCCTATGCATCCCAAAGTAACAACAAGGTTGAAAGCAACTATTCTTCATATGAGGGGGAATGTCTTATTGTTGTATGGGTCATCATACATTTTAGGCCCTATCTATATGGCACCAAGTTCACTTTGTATACCGACCACCAGCCTATCAATTGGTTGATGACCAACAACAAGCTTATTAGTAAGTTAGTTCGTTAGGCGTTTATACTTTAAGAGTATGAATTCAAGGTTATTCACTGACCTGGTATTACACATCAGAACATGGATACCATGTCGTGAAAACCCCTCACTACTTCTAAAGATTTGTTAGAAGCTAGACAAAACTTTGATAAGATTTCAACATTACATGTATCTTATGCATCTAGTTATCTTGCACTAATATAATGTAACCTGGTTGAACATCCCATTGTGGATATATGGGAGGACTTGGACATTCTGAAGTTTCTTCAACATGGGGAATATTTTCCCCAAGTTACATCAAGCCATTGAGATCGCATATAACAGCGGTCTAAACGCTACTCATGGAAGGATAATCACTTCATCTGATGTTTACCACAAGGTGACAGAGTGGTTCCTCCACCACATGAACGGCTTGGTTTTATTTAGAAGGTACATTCGAAGCTTGAACACTTTAGAGTTAAGTGTACTTATAGCCTTCTCACCCGTCATTACCATTGAAAAGGTATGTATGTTCAAGTCCAAAACGTCATTACTAGGTGTGAACAATGTGATAGAGTGAGAACTTCCTTTTCCTCTCAACAGTTCACGCTTTTTCCACTCCCTATTCAGGGCATGTTCTATCGCTAGTCATGTGATTTAGCTGGAGAGGTACCATAGACCTCTAGGGGCAATGTCTACATCATGATTATGATTGAGCATTTTTCAAAGTGGGTCGAGCTTGTTGCACTACCGAACAAATCATCATATAGCACCAACCAAGCTTTTTTACAACAGGTCCTAAGTAGGTTTGGGGCTTGTGTTGAGTGCCTTATTGATCAAGGATCAAAATTAGAGGAAAATTCCAAGACCTACTTGATCATGCTCTCATTGACCATCACCGGACTTCAAGGGATCATCCCCAAGTTGATGGCCTTGTAAAAAGGATGGTTCAGACATTTAAGAAGGGACTTCGGAAGATTTGCCTCACTAGGAACAAAGAGGATTGGGACCTCGCCCTACCTTACATTGCCATGGGTTACAAGATGTCCAAACACGCCTCTTTGTTTCATTTCTCTCCTTACTTTCTACTTTTTAGGAAACATCCCATTCCACCCTCTTCCATTATTGCTCAAATGGACTAAGTTGTGGACTTGGATTCCCAACCACTTGGGCTAGGGTCATCACAGAGAGGGTTGTTCTATTCAGGAGGGTTATGCCCATGGCCATGGAGAACTTGTCCATTGCACAACATCGAAACACCTTACGGTATACACACACATGAGGTGGCAGTTACAAACCTAAGGTGAGATAATTTGATGTTGGTGACTTTGTATATCTCTAGTGACAACCTAATGATATTCTGGACATTTCTTATAGTTGCATTATCTTAAGGATTTAGGCAATCAGGCCTTTAGGTGTGTTAGAGTTGCAAGGAACTAACAAACGCATAATTCGGAATCATTCCAAAAACAGTGCACCCTACCACCTGTTGAACTTGGATCCTACCATCATCATGTCGACTTGGATTCCTCCACTTGACTATCCATGTCAGGTATGTTAGAGGATAGACAATGCTGATCAAATGTTGTTTTACAATAATTATAATGGTGGATACCATTTATTCTGCCTCAAGCTGGAGCTCATTCAAGTTCCTGCCGGCCTTTGGTATTGTTCATCATGTTCTCCTGCAACACCTTGATTTTTACTTAGACCATGCCATGCTTTTCCTAGTTCAAGTTTGGGGGGGGGGATACATGAAAATTTCATCTCAGTTTCCTCTTGTGCATTATATATATATGTGCATGCATATATTTTTGGTTGATTAGTTTTTACCTCTGATTGGTTTTAGTCTTTTTGTTCAGTAGAGTTTATTATGGATTTACACCCTTACGACACTAAACATCATGACACTACATGTCATGACAGTTGTCATGTTCATATGCATGGCCTCATACATGACGGCCAGTTACGAGCATGCTAATCATGCCTTTAAGGTTAATGTACGTTCTTAGGTTATTGTATGTTATTAGATTACTATATGGTATTAGGTGT
>Ga0209611_10011140_pt1 | contig 13051 bp, 9 predicted proteins | sample S1TSphgellanicum_3_FD_187693 | JGI IMG/M metagenome (GOLD analysis project Ga0209611, IMG submission 187693) | Host-associated microbial communities from peat moss isolated from Minnesota, USA - S1T2_Fc - Sphagnum magellanicum MG (SPAdes) (version 2) | ecosystem: Host-associated > Plants > Peat... | reverse complement strand
TCAACTCTTCCTAGTCCCATCCCGGAGCTCCAACCCGCCCCTCTACCCCTCAAAGGGTTGTGAGCTAGGGAGCGTGCTCCGACTCCTCCTTTTCCGCTGTTTTCTACTTGGGCTCACATTTGAGCCCCTTGAGGAGTTGGGGGTGCATCATTTGTCAACCTAATCCACTTTTATTTCAATACAACTTTATGTCGTGGTGTGGGTCATCATTTAGTACAAAGAAAGACCCAACATAAAGCTATTGCAAGCCATATTGCATCTTATTTTCATGTTCAAAGTTCTAAAACCTAGTTCTTCAAAATCCTTCCCTAACCTCCTAACTAAAGCCTTGGACTCTTCTCTTATATGTTCTACCCTAACTACTTTATCTTTGACAATAAAAAATTCATCAATTCCATGAAAGAAAAACCTTACTTTATGATGAGGTGAGATAACAATTACAAGGATCCATATATCTCTTATTTTAAGAATTGCCTCATTTCTCTTGTGTAATTCAATATTCAATGGGTTGAGCAAAGACGGTAGGAATTTTTTTTAATATGGTGGTGAGCAATAGTCATCCAATTCCTGGCTTCATCACTAGTTTTTAACCAGACATGAACTTTTGAATAAAAACGAGAATGTGATACATGGATTGTCAGGTCACCTACTTGGGTTCAGTCTAGATCCAATCCCATGATGTGAACAATACCAAATCCTTGCAATTGCAAGATGATGGTTCCATCTTTGGGCAGAATGTCAAACCTCACAAAGGGGAAGTCAAATTCACTCATAGCTTGAATTTCATCTCTATGTTGTGCTTCCTTTAAATCCTCTTTTCTATTTTGGTCCATCATACTGTTGTTGGTGCTCCAATTTATCTACATCAACACAACCAAACATGATTCTAAACATCAATAGAACCTTATTCAATTCCACTAAAAGAACCAATTTTAATACCAAAATTGGGGGTGTAAAATAACTCCCACTAGCAACAGTAGTGTGTAACTTCCATAAACAAACCATGCCTTTTATTCATATGATCCTAGAAACATAGTTTTCAGTGATCAACACCACATTTTTACAACCACAACATAACTTACTCTAAGAATAAACACTACTTTTAACAGACCTCGATGACACTTAATTGGAGAAGGTGGATCAAACTTTCTTTGTTCACTACTTTAGCCTATTGACAAGTATGATCCCATGGTCCAACTAATACAAAAACCTACAATGTCCAAGCCTTGTTCCCTTAATGATGAAAATCCCAACCCAATGCACCACAATTTCCCTTACTTTATGATTCAACCAAAAACCCAATCCCCAACCCAAAAACCTTCAAGCATGGGCCATGTCAGGTAGTGAATGCTAGATTTTGTCATCCCTTCTAGTTCTCCGGTTCTAGGTCAAGGAAAACACAAACATAACTACTACACTATGTCCTACAACTTATAGACAATTATTTCTACACACAGAAAAAAGTTGTAAATACATCATCTTTTTGTAGAAAACAAAATCACACACATAAAAATTTCACAAAGTGGACTTAGCTTCTCCCAAGTTCTGCCTAGAGCTTCTCACTTAAATCCTCCGTCACACCTCCTCCACACAACACTTCCACACAATTCTTAACACACCAAACTCAACAACAAACTAAGTAAAGAAAATCGAGCAAGTAATGGCCTTGTTCCGACCGGTTTCCATCGTCATTAATATTCAATAACAAACTGCCAAAAAAGGTGATGGTCACTTCATGATACAGAGAGAGGCACATAAAGATAAAACCCTAAAAATGTCCTACATCTTCTTACAGGACATGCCTTTAGGTGACAGTGGGTCTACAAAGAATGGAAGTCAAGTCCTGTGATAGCCAACCCCACCTCTACTTCTCAACTGAGAACAAATAAATAACCCTTGTCACCTTTGCAAACCTATTCATGGGTGATTGCTTGATAAAGAAAATGAAAGAAAGGTTGATGATTATTGAGAGGCAATTGGAGATTTGATGCCTAACAAATTTGTAGAAGCAAATACAGAAGGATGTAGATAGTTAGATGGCAAAGAAATAATATTGAATATGCATTTCTAACCTTAAATTATTCCCAACTATTTAATCCCAGGTCATTTCAAACTATTATAAGTTAATTTTTTATTATTTAAAATTAATTTTGGTTATTATTTGCAACTTTAGCAAACTTAGGATCACATCCTTTTTTTTTTCTATCCATCTTGTTTCGCTTTATTGTTTCACTTTTTAACCCTGACAAGGATTATAGTATTAGTGTACTTACCTGTAGTACCTGGGCCGGTTCGGCAGCAAGGTGCCTAATAATAATAATAATAATAATTTTTGTCATCTTCTTTTGGCAGTAAAAATAATAATATTTTATAATTAGACATTATATTGAATAATGAAGATAGTGTGCTTGAGAGTTTCTTTCAGATTTTCAGCATGGCAGGTAGGTATTTTTTTTCAGAATTTTATGCAAATTAAAAAATAATTAATTAGTGGTTAACCAGCTTAGGTACTAGGATAATAGACACAGGGTGTTGAATAGGCTTTTTGTGTGTAGGTGTGTAGAAAAAATGTTATGGCCAATGAAATTGTTGGATTTTTCAGTGATCTGGATTTTTTTTTTTCTTACTCATCTTGAGTGAATTAACAGTTAAAATGTGTAATAGAGTTTGATAAGTTTCTCAGAAGTTTTAGAGCACCAATGTAAATGCTAAAAATAAAATAAAATTTCAATGTTCAGCACAATGGAAAAGCTAAAAAAAGATAATTATTTTCAATGTTCAGCACAATGGAAATGCTAAAAAAAATGATTATTTTCAATGTTCAGCATAATAAGAGGATTATACATAACAAGCCAGAAGATTTTTTTGGCAAGCCAATGGGATTGCTGGATTCGGTGGTTTGAATTTTTTTTCTTAGTTATCTTGAGTGAATTAACAGTTAAACGTGTAATAGAGTTTGATGGGTTTCTCAGAATTTTAGAGCACCAATGGAAATGCTAAAAAAAGGATAATTATTTTCAATGTTAAGCATAATAATAAGGTTATATATGTAGGACAGAAGAGTTTTTTTTTTTGGCAACCCAATGAGATTGCTAGATTTGGTGGTCTGAATTTAATAAGCCTTATTATATTGCTACTGAAAAGCTTGGATTTTGGGAGAATGAAAGGTAGACGAACGCCATAATTAGCGGGGCGCAAAGCTGACTTTTTACATATATGGGCAAACACGAGGCCTTGCCTACCGCTTCGCTACAAGACAAAGCGAGGCGCCCAGCAGCAGCTCTGGCGCACCACCATCATCATCACCTTCCCCTTCCCACGCAACCATCGCTGTTGCACAACCGGATTCTTACATCCTCATACCCCAAACCCACTCTAACTACTGCTGGCTGCTGCTTCTTCGGCTGGGTGTTGTTGTGGAGCCTGTGGCTTCAAGCTTCATCTGGGTGGTATTCTTTTTAAGAAGTGTCATTGAATGGGTACTGCTGCTTCTGGTTAGCGGATCAAGAAGAAAGTAGCGCGAGTTTGGTTAAGCGTTTTGGTTGTCGGGAGATAGATCTTTAGGGCGGCTTTTTCACAAAGGTGGTGGGGGACGACGACGGGAGCTCAATCAACTACTTCCAGTGCTCGTTTCTTTTTTTGGGTTTGTTGTCTGTCTCTTGGGGCTTCTCTTGTTGCTTTTTTGCTGTGGCGTTTGCTATCAGCAGCCGGGGAAGTGATAGTTGCTGCTTGTGATCGGTGTTTGACCCCCAGGAGCAGGAACAAAAAAGGTGGCAAGAACACACAGGTCAGTGGCTGGTCGCTATAAAAGTTCTCCGCTCCCTCCACGGTCCTCCTCCTCCTTTGGGCATATGCGTCTTACGGTCTTATGAGAAGGTTTTCCCATTCACATACGTTGTTGCCGGATCTTAGCTATAAGGGGTACTGGTCTCGTCACCTTTTTTTTTTTTTAGGGGTCGGGGGTTGAGTTTGACTCGTAGCAAGGCCACGAGCATGCCGTAAACCGAGTCCCGAAATGCTTTTATGCCTGCGTGATTGCTGTGCTCGCTCGCTCGTTAGTGACAACAAGGGTGTGAAATTGCCTTCTACAAAGACATGTCGTTCAGTCGTACCTGGTCTCCTCTTCACCTGTTCAAGGGAATCTCTACTAGGTCAATATACGAATTTCTGACACTTCAGCGGATTAGCTGAGATGGCGTATATAACCAGCTGTTGCATCACAGGATTATAGACCCTCAGCAATTCTGGGGAAATCAGCTCACTATGGTCGATTACTTCGAGCATGAGCGGGATATCGCAGAATGGGGAAAAAGGTGGCCGGTTATGTATGTATGTGACTTCAGCAAAAGGTGGTGGTGGTGGTGGTGGTGGTGGTTGTGGTGATTGTTTGTCATGTCCTAGTCCTGATGCTTGAACCTTGTTGGAGGTTCATTCAATTTGTCAGACATTGGGACAAACTCAGAGATAGATAGACTACCAATGAAACCAGAGATTGGCCACTTAGTCTAAGTTGACATAGATAACAGAGATGAAGTGAATCTCATGAACAACTTTCCTTACAATGCTAGGAGCATGTGGAGCAGAGAATGTGGAATCAATTGAGTTGGCAAGAGTGGGGCATTAGAATGTTATTTCTCCATATCCAAGCACACAGCACACACCAAGATTTCATCAAAACATTCTGGAGTTTTTAAGAGCCTAGAGGACATTGACTGGGTGTGAGAGTGGTGCCAGGGTTGCATGTGTCCACGTACTCGGATGAACTGGAGGACAAGAAATAAATTCCTATGCTGGATTTTGATACAATTTGGATGTTTGGTTTCAGGGAGGGAGATAGGATTAGAGCTATGTATGTGTGAACAATCTCATTTGTGGTGAGGATGGAGAATTCATGGTTGACCTTAAATTTGAACTCACAACTACACTGACTCCGTTGGTTCATGCTCTGGATTGACTCATGTGCAGTAGTCATTGCTGTATAACCCTGTACATATGAATTTCAATTTTGCTCAGAATTGCTCATGTGAGTGCACATTTTGGCTTGTCTACAGGTGGGACAGGTGCACTGATCAGCAGTTTGGGTTACTTGTTACTTCCCCAAATTTAATGCATTACATCTTCTAACAATTGCACATGGGGGGAGCTTGGCTTTGGGCACCACAAGATGTATGATGATTTGCGGTCAAACAATTCTTGGGAAATGTTTTAGGGGCAGCCAATGTTAGAGTCTTCACCTACCAAAGATATGTTGGTTCTTTACTGAAAGATGCAGTTTTTAAAGGCTATTTCTGGAAGCAAGGAAACACTTGTCAAATTTACCCTCCACTAGAAAGGAGGATGTGGTAAGGAGGTTGGAGAAAATAAGGAAAAAAGCACTTTGTGTGCAACGAGACAAAAAGGTCGAATGGTGAGTATCAGAAAGCGGCGTCCCAGTGGTCTGTCTCCAGGTACTTACTGAGATGTACACTTTGCAAGGATAAGAATGTAGGGAGATTGAGCAATTTTGGGTGCTTGCCTGATGCTTTTTTAGGCTTCTATGTGTGAACCTGAGGGCCAAATTGTGGTTGAAAATTTGCCAGAGGGGGCTGGTTTCTTATCTCTTTATATCTTAGTTACAACTGAGTGATAAACTGCATTTGTTGCTATAGACATGCAAGATGATTCCATTATAAAGCAATGCTTCACCTGTTCTCTGAGCTATTTTAAGCACACTAACAGATATTATGCATGTTGATGTCAGACAAACATGGGCAGCCACAAACTTATAGAACACTACCGTTTCTCTTATCTGCAAGAGAAATGACAGTGGGCTCTGCTGAGGAATTGAAGCCCAATGAGGATATCACATCAAAACAGGTAATTTAGTGATCTTTTGTTAATGGGCTTATCTCCTGAAATATGGGCAGGTGTCTACTTAACAAGTAGTGGACTAACTAGCTATCTTCCTGTGTTTGACAAATTGCTTGACTTTTGGTGAGCACAAGTTTTATTCCAAAGTGATGGCAATAGTCCATGGCAATATTATATTGAGGTCTGAAATTGGCTTGTTTGGCTGACAGGAGGTGGGTTCCACATGTAATATAGCATCTTCACTTCCTCAACCTCTGAATCAGCTTTATGCTCCAAATCTGTTCCCAAAAGGTATTTCTGCTTATCAGTGCCAGCAACATCATTTTCCTTGTTGCAGGCTGTTGAGAGTAATTTGTTGAGCTCAGGTCCTTAAATGGTTACAATGTAACTCATGAGACCTACTTATGCATTTATGGTTAGGATTTTCTATGCCATTAAGTACCATGTCTCATGAGTGCCAGCTGTCATCATGACTGAATCTTGCCATTGCTTCCAGGAATGCAAAAAATAACACAGGACACAGATTTTTTGTATAATTGTTTGAGAAGATTGTTGATGAACTATGTACACCCATGGTTGAGAGCTGTTGAAATCATTGGGAGTAATGGCACATAATCATTGCTATTCATGATGAAGGTGATTGGTCTGATACATTGTGAGTAATACTCACAAGATTATGACCACATTCATTCTTGTGTTGTTCATTTGGTTTTGCTGAAACTGACATAACAGTTACCTTCAAAGTGTTTATTCTGAAGCTAGAACCTGGCAGCACAATTTCTGGAGTGACTCCCACTAAGGTAGTGGGCCTTTCTTGATTGTTTCCCATTCTCCAAAGTTGGCAGAGAGTCTGTAGCCATAACACTGTGGGAAGTCTGGACTTCTGACTACAACTTGAAATCACTACATGCAGAGAGGGAACTGAAGAAGAGGAAGCGCCAAAGGAGAAAACAGCAGGGCAACCAGGAGCCTTGTGTCATGCGAGGTGTGTACTTCAAGAACATGAAGTGGCAGGCTGCCATCAAGGTGGAGAAGAAACAGGTCCACCTGGGCACTGTTGGATCACAGGAAGAGGCAGCACGGCTTTATGACCGGTGCATCCACTTACTTTGTTTCTTGGGTTTCATGTGGTTCCACAAAGCAAGGTTGATGCAGAAAAAGGGAGTTGATCAGGGGTGGGGTGGAAAGACATACATGTCAAGTTAGCAATTTAGAGAATCTCCAAGACAAGACTTTCAAATGTGTAGTTAGGTGGGAGCTCATTCCTGTTTTGCTCAAACTACTGGGTGTCCCAGAATTGGATGGCATGTGGTATGCACACTGTCCCAAAGTCGAGGGAGAAATATTTGCAATGCCACAGATGTTCGAAAGGGAGTCCTTTGCCTCTGTTGTCACATCCTGTTCAGATGGATGTGAGTGCTTTACATGCAGTGGAGGATTTGACAATGGAAACAAGTGTCTTAGCTAGGTTTACACACTCCTGCAGGCATCTGGAATCTACTGTAGTGTGCACCTGACAAATTGTGAATAGAAGAATGCTGCCTTACAAAAACAACAAGCAGGCAAGTCTTTTAGTGAAACCTCTGATGATGACATTGAGGTGCAACTGGCAGGGCGGCGTACATGTGTGGCAGAGAGCCCAATTTTGAGCTCTCAGAGGAAGACAAACAAGAGCTACAGCGTTTTCAGTGGGATGAGTTCCTGGAACTCACTCGCAAATCAATTCTCAACAAAAGTAAGGTCCAATCTTCATGAGTGTAGTAGTTCTATTGGGTGTTACTTTTCACTCCCCGTGTATGTACAGTTTGCATTTCTCAGTTCTGGCAACAGAAGTTGGATCTGGATGGTTTGTAGGAAGGTTAAGTCTTGCTGGCAAGGGAAAACCACCTTGCCTGTTGCAACCAGTAGAAAGATGGTGCGGTTGCTGTCTTGAACCACATCAGAAAAGGGAATATCAAGAGCTTATGAACTTTGTATTACATATCAGCCATTGGTAGACTGAACTCTAATTAGTCTCCAGTGGGGAATATCAGTATTGAATTCGCCTTGCTCATCATTTATTCCTACCACTTGGTGACAATCTGCATTGTCTTGAATTTGTTGAAACTGAACAGGTCATTACATGTTTTCGCTACGTCACTTGTTTTTCCTTTGTTGTTCTTTCAATGATGGTCTATTATTCAATTGTGCAGAAAGACAACGTGCAAAGCGAGATGAGAGCAATAAAAATCAAGATGGTCCAGGAGCGGTTGATGAACTTCAAAATCCCTCATTGTCACGCTCATCATAACAGTATGATTTGACTGCTTGAAACCTCTGGCACATATGTGGAGCTGGTGCTGGATCTCTAGGATGACTTTTTCCTCTCATTCTGTCAACCTCATATATTAGCATACACATGCTACTTGGGGAACACTCCGAATAAGTTAGTTTGTTTCAGTTTGTATTCACATTCCCCATGGCAGTTATATATTGAAACACTGGAGCTGTTTACTAATCTGGTTTGCAATCAATGTGGTGATTTGGTTGGCATGCACTTATTACACTCTGTTGATAGTTTTGTTTTTTTCCCACCAGCTTAGGGGGCAGAAGGGGAATGCACAAGAAGCCTTTGCCTATATTGGAGGCATTCCATGTTTTGTTTGAAGAAAACCTAGGCTTAGTGGTGGAATAATGAAGCCAAGAGGGAGCAATGGGATAAGGGGCCATTCATTGGTGGCTACTTGCCCTTGAGTTTCCATCACTTTTTGAAGGTCACCTCACCTCAGTCACCTTTCATGATGTTTGATGTCACATAAGGTGACAGGTTTGTAGGTGGGTATGACTACAATCTACTTTGCAATGTGTGTTGAATTTTGATTTTTGCAGTGTTCAATGTTGCAGCGTGTGAGATGCCAAGCTAAAAGTTTGTGAGACTCAAGTTCCTCTTTGTTGTGCAGTGTGCAAGACCCACCACCCAACCTTGAGGTTTTTCAAGCTTCTCAGTTCTGCTATAATTTGATTCTTGAAGTTTGTAGTCATGAGTCATGATTCTTGAATTGAATGCTAGTGTAATGTGCATTTGTTGCAGCTTGTATTGTGCTCTTGACTCTTGAGATTTTTTAGGGCAAGTTTGATTCATTTATGGTGTGTTGATTGATGTGAATTAATGTTAGGGGCAGAAAATTGGGGTTCAAGACTTGAGAATTGAGATTTGCCTCAGATATCCTTATGGCATTTGGAACAGAAGTTTTGCAATTGGAACGTGCAATGATTTTATTGCTGTGAAAATCTCTGCCAGAGTGACACATCTAGACTCTAGAGTGATGGAGCCCCACTTAAAGATCTCTGGAGTGAAGAAGTCTAAACTTTGGAGTGAGAGAATCTGAGACTAAGATGAATCATGAATGATCTTTCATCATCTGTGAAGAACCTCAAGAGGGGCTGTTCTGGGAACTTGGGTCCTATACTCAGCTCCTGCCTTGCACCAGGCCCTCATTCCTGGAACAGCCCCATTCTCGGTCCTCACCCTTCACAACATATCCCTGTGAGCAGAAAATGTGCCTAAAAGCATAGCTGAAGATGATGCTCATCAAAGCCTCAACAGAACCCTCTTGAAATACAACGCACCATATACAAGGTGGGTATGTGTCACACAAAAGACACCCATGCATGCAACAAATGGGTGCATTCCATCAGGTGCCTTCCAGACTAATGTGCACTGCAAATTGCAAGGAGAAATAGGACTAAAGTCCATCTCAGGACTCCAGAATATTGCTAAAAGAGGTTTGTGTATATTGAATCTATTTTTTAAATGAAGAAACACTTTCTGGCCTTAATGGGTATCCCAGACTTTTGAGAGCAAATGCAAATCGCAGCTCTGATGACTTCACCCACTGTCCCAGAAAAGACAAAGCCCCAGTTCTGAATTTTATTACAATATGGGCCAACAACCAATGGTAGATGATTGAAGATAGACATCTGAGTCATAACCTAACAAAGATTGTAGGATAAGTCAGATTTTGCAAATTGCACAAATGTTTGCAACTCTGTAAATCCAGAAACACCATCATTATTGCAAAAGAGGAATGATATTGCTTGATTGCCAACAAGACTGTCTGGTAGCCTCTCCTCTTCCTGTAGACCTAAGGCCTCTTTGACATGGGGCCTCTTGAATCGCTGTAGCTGGCCCCAGATCATTGCTTAGATGGGGCCTTTTGAATCATTGTAGATGGCACCAGATCATTGCTTAAACTTAACCCTTCCCCAGGACACACCCAAATCTTCCACCCCCAACAGAATAAAAAAACCCTGGCTTCATGAATTCTAGATGGCTAGTTGATCAGTGAACCATCACACCCAGGTTGATAATCTTGAATAGCATCTACCATCGGCCTTCCTTGATATGAACCTGCAACTACTTGTAAGGTGGCCATGGTACCAAGGACATATTCCAGGTACCCTTCCCCCTGACCTACAGGGGTCTAACATGGTGCTACAAAACAGCTGTCAGCTTTTTTGGGAACAAATCTAAGAAAACACAAACCACTACTTAAATGGGCAAAAACTGAAGAAAGAGAAAGCAATATTGGCAGAAAGAACACCTTGATTAGCAATGTATGTCCTGCTTTGTTGAGATTACCCTACATGTTTACCTTCCATTCTAGTGATATACAAACAATTCAAAATACAGGTTGAGACTGTTCAATTCATATTAAAATGGTACAGGATTAGGGATGTGAGGTGCCCTGCATAGCCATGGCAATTTGGTCAAGGGCACTTCCAATGCGGTTTAAGGCACCTATATAGCCATTTCCAAGCTTCATTTGAAGATCATATAGATCCTTATGCTTTTCACGCTCAAATTGCATGGTTTGGCGGTGGCGGTTGTCTTTCCGGTCCTCTGAGAGCCGCAGAGCATCTACCATGGTCTTGTTATTCCGCTCCAATACCTCTGCTAACCTGTCGAAGCCTGCTGACTTTGAACCTCCAACCCTTCTCCGTTTCCCAGCCAAGGTTGGGTCCACGATGTCATTTTCATCACTCTCATCACCTACAGAACCTGACAACTCCATATTGCTTGCTGCCAAGAAAACACCCAGATATCAGGAATTTCAAGAGTAGTGACTAGATGCACCTTGTTATGCCCAATATGTTACAGCATAAAGCTGAACCCATGAAGATCTTTAGTCCTTGTACCAAGCAATGCACAACACTCAATGGGATTTAGGCACAAAGGACATTGCATTGAATAGAATCCATGGCTTCCATTCTTCTCTGCACAGTCAACTTGAGAGACTGAATTCCTGAGATAAACACAAGTATCCAAAAGGGAAACTTCGCAAAGGTGTAACTCGTATGGTGAGAAACCAGAATAACCACATCTGAATGGAAGAAACTAAGAGAGAAAAACCACCCTGCAAGACAAAGAGGCATAATGGACCAGCATCCTCCATGAGGGTGATCCAACTGATTCACAGAAGCCCCTGGAAAAACAGGCATCAACCTAAACATTGGCTTGTCCTGCCTTTTATGGTTTCCATTTTCTGTAATGAAGATTGGAAACCATATCAAAACTGACCAGGAATATTAAATCTACAGGTTCTGTCTCAATTTCATAATTTTCTACCCAGTCTCTGCAGGTTGAATCAAATTTGTGCTTTCACCTTGTTTCAGTCAATACCCTCCAGCCATGCACATATAGGTCCACAAGCTAAGAGTAAGACAATTCCTATCATTTGTGAGTTCTCATCCTCACTATAAACATACTTTACTATAAATAGCCAAGAAGCACCCTGCATAAGACATCACAAGAAATATATAGGAAAAAGGAAGGAACAAAGACAGGAATTATGCACCAGCTCCTCGAGGGGGTGCCAAAGAGTCGAAAAGAATTCCTGGTTCACCTGTCCGACTTTTGACATACCACTCCTGGAGAGACATAAAAACTTCCTTGTGGAAATTGGGGGGGAGTCGCATCCGTTTCTTCTCATCACTTCCCAACTGCCAGTATGAAGTGCCCCCAAGGGGAAGTTGCTTTTCATAGTCATTAACTTTTTTAAATCCTGCAGTAATGCCTTCCCACTTGTCCTGGCATTGGCCTGCACTACGGAGTACCCCTTGACCCCAGCAACGATCCTCCATCCATTTCCACCGCTCATGAGCCGACCTGTACCACCCACACTAACACAGCATTTAATGGGAACCCTTGTCTTCCCCTCCTGAATTTCTTGTGACCCACAAATCCCAGACTTCCTCATTCATCTTTCCATTTTTCAGGCTAGAATACTTCTGTCAGATCTTTGAAGTGACTTCTGTGTACATATCAGATCTCAGATATCCCACACTCTTTTCATCATCTGCCTTTTGCGAACCAGCTATATGAAACTGGATCCAATGCGGCTTGAATACACCCCAGTTGACAAAAGACAAAACAAGTCATGGAAGTGATCTGGTTCATCAAGCTGCTTTCTAAGACAGCAAAACTGAGAAGCTCCAAAAGGGTCATATCTATGAGAATACAGAGAAAACTCCACACCACATGAAGCTAGCATGACAAGTGTGGTCATAACCTTAGGAGTGTGTCCCTCACAAATTGTCAGACATCATCTTCATCATGAATACTCTGACAAGCTGGCATCACTCCCAAGTGACATCATCAGCTCCTGACAGTGGGTATATATTATTTGCTCAAAACTTTAGGCAAACCATTATACAAATATTGGCATCCTGAGTTTCTGTCACATTTCCAGAAACAACAGGAACACTCGTTCATGATGCTCGTGCTACACTCAGGAGACATAGCTATTTAAAAAGTCAATATTATCTTTACTCAAGCTGCAACAAGCTTGTGACAGTAAGATCGATGAAGTTGCAGAGAAATCTCCAGAACAATAATTAAAGGTAACACGACAATGAGTGCAGTCATAACCTCATGAGAGTCGCTCACAAAGTGACAGACCATCACCTTCATCATGAACGGCAGTGATGAGCTGCCATGACTACCCACTGAGTTCATCAGCTCCCAACAGTGGGTGTAGATAAGCATATAATAATCTTCCCAAAAACTTGGGCAAACCATTATACACAATCTGTGTCCTGAGTTTCTGTTGCCTTTCCGGAAGCAATGGGAAGACTCAGACATGATGTTGGCTAGCACTCAAGAGACATTGCTAATCAAAAAAGTCAACAGTATCCTCATTCAAGCTGCAACAAGCTTCTG
>Ga0209611_10011138_pt1 | contig 13052 bp, 9 predicted proteins | sample S1TSphgellanicum_3_FD_187693 | JGI IMG/M metagenome (GOLD analysis project Ga0209611, IMG submission 187693) | Host-associated microbial communities from peat moss isolated from Minnesota, USA - S1T2_Fc - Sphagnum magellanicum MG (SPAdes) (version 2) | ecosystem: Host-associated > Plants > Peat... | reverse complement strand
ATGATTTTATTTATTGATTATTTAGGTCAGTCTACAATGTTACATGTGTTTATGTCAATTTGTTTAGAAGGAGTACGTGCATATAGTGACCTTTGTGCCAATTCTATCATTTTTGAGATAACATGGTTTTTTTTATAGATTCATTATGAGAGGGGGGGGCGTTTGGACGGAGGAGGAGGGGGAAGGGGGTTAGTTTTTTTCGTAAATTTTTTTTTTCATTATTGAATGGCTAGTGAAGGGGGCCATGGGCTTTTACCAGATGCATACATTGAATTGAATGCTATGCACAAGCAGCGTTCTTCGATGATGTGGCAGTGGGTCGGATATTTTGGTGGCTAATGATGCTGTTGGGATGGGATTAAACCTTAATATTAGGCGCACCACCTTCTCCACGCTTGAGAAATCTGATGGCACTTCTATGCGGGCTTTGACTGTGGCTGAAATCAAACAAAATTACAGGACACCTTTAGTGTTTGTATTTTTATTTCAAGATGCTAGTAATTGCTTTAGTTGTTTTTAGGTTGGTGGCAATGCCTTCTTCAACCCTTGAATGAGTTCTTTGAACTATTATACAAAGCCTTCTTTGGGAAAACATACGGAATTATAATGCAGGATGTTTATGCATCAAGCACCCAGCAAATTGTTGCAGAGTTGAAGTTTCACTTGATTAAAAAAGGTTATATATAAAGGTATGAATATTCATTAATTTCAATCTATTCAATATTAGTCTCATGTACAATCTTGTTATATCTTTGTTATGTTTATATTTTCATATTTTATCACGATAAATGTTTGTTTACACACTTCATGTTTTCGTTTTTTATGTATTGTGATTTTGTTTCATTTTTATGTTCAATGTTTGGATTTCAATTTAAGTTTATCTTTTTCTCATTTTTTTCATAATTTTTGTGCCCATGATAAAAACATATTTTCACATGTTTCAAATAAAATATAAAAAAGTTGATGGACCCATGTCCAAAGCTAATTTTATGTGTTTTTTCAAATTATTTTCATTTGTTTTAAAGTTGTATAATTGTATTTTAATTTAATTTCAAAATTTTCAATTACATGAACTTAAAATCATAAAAGTTCATGAACCAATGTTTAAAGCAACCTTTATGTGATTTTTTTCAAAATTTTCATGTCTTATTTCAAAGTTGTATAATTTTTAAAAAAGTTATATGGGTTAAAAATCATGTTTATACACATGATTTGAATACCATATCATTTTAATAAAATCAAAAACTTGATGCCTCAATGTTCAAAGAAGATTTATGTAATGTTTTTAAAAATGTCATAATTTATTAAAAAAAAGTTTATGAAAAACATTAAACAAGGTTAATTAGACATTCATCTAATCTATGGAATGTGTCACACATTGTTTTTTAACATTGATTGACCTTCATGAACAAGATGCACTACCCCAATTCATCACAAAGATGAAATATTTCAAAATATTTTATGGGTGACCATATTCCCATCAACAAAGAATAATTATGAAAAACATAACAAGTTGCCACAATTCTAAAAGCTATACTAACTCATGCATTGATGCAATGCAAAATCTTTCACCTACTTTCAAAAATCTCAAAAACAAATTTAATATTATTCGTATTAACATTCATTTATTGATCAAACATGATTTTATCCAAATTTTTGTTAGTCAACTTGAAATAACACTAAAAATAATCTCAACTTGCATAATTTACATCTTCAAGGAAATAAAGTTTAATTTTCAAACCCTAAATTAACACAATTAAAAATTTTAAAATTAACTTATTTAGAATTACCTATAATTATAAGACACTTCGAATTAATGTAAATATGTTATTTCAAAAAAAATTAAACAACATATGTTCTAAAACAACTTGTCTATCACAAATTGCTTACAAAACAACTTAATCATAATTTTTTCATTTGCAATAAGAATTTGCAACAATTATAACAACCCACTTATTCAACTTTTGATAAAATAAAATATGTGACTAATCAATAGCATCACAAACATTGGGTAAATCAAATGCATCAAAAAATCTTCTCAATATCTTAAGTAAACATAGACCATGAAATATGAAAATATATATTGATTAAAAAATTTATTCTCAAGAATTAAAACATTAACAACAATATCAACATATTTCCACATTATAATAATTCTAATATTAACTATATCAAAAATAATGTTTGCACTAACCCCATATACAAATTAATATAATAGTAACATAATAGTTTTTAAAAACTCTTATGATGTTTTAACAAACTTAATAACTTTATATTTGATGAAGGTTTTTAATTATTTTACCATGTACGTAAATGTTTCATAAATCATACAATACACAAATAAATATATTTTATTTCTTATTTTCCAAATTGGTATCCCAAACAACTCCTATCAAATCCCAATGTGTAAATAGTTTAATTTTTTTCACCAATTTTTATGTGATTTAATTTCCTAGTATATTGAGAAACAAAAAAAAATTACATTCAATGGAAAAGAATGGTACCTCAAAATAAATTCCTCACTTGAATTACTTTCCTCCTCTTATGACAATAAGCTTTCAAAGTTTCAACATATCAAAAAGAAAAAATACCAATAACACAATGTTAATTATCATCAAAGTCATTGCAAATAGCAATTTTAGAATTAAAATGCAAATAATGAAAATAAGATGCAAACTCTACACTCAAAAACCAAATAGCATAAATTATTAAAACCCCAAAAACTTAGAAAGTACAAAATGCTAAAACCAATAAACAAAACTTAATCCCAAATTGGGGATTTTTTTTTTGTAGAAAGAGTTTAAACCTTTTTATGATTGAAAAAAAGGGGTTCTCAAATTTACTCCTTTAAATTATTGTTTTTAAAAACCAATATTAAACCCTAACTCAATTGTCTGCAGCTGAAACTGCCCACATTGTCCTTGCTAAAAGATGTGCAACTTTTGCCCTTGCCTCAAAAGCAAGGGTTTCAAGGGTGTCTTAGATGTACATGTGCCTGGGCCAAGAGAGTTGGCAAGGTGAAGAGAGTTAGCTGCTTCTCAAAGATTAAACATTTGTAGTAAGTAAAAGAAAAAGAACATTGAGCATGTCAAGAAACATAAAGGTACCTGAGAAGAAGATAAAGGTATTTGATAGATGATGAAATTGAAGAAATGTTGAGGATTTCACAAATGCTTGAAGAAGAAGAAGAAGCCCATGATTGAGGAAATGTTGAAGATTTCATAAATGCTTGAAGAAGAAGAAGAAGAAGAAGAAGAAGAAGCCAATGATCGAGGAAATGTTGAGGATTTAACAAATGCTTGAAGAAGAAGCCAATGATCGAGGAAATAATGGGCTTGCTCACATGATCAATAATAACGTCCCAGAATAGTCATCCCCTTCTTCTTCCCATTTCTTACAAGTAGCTTGTGGAAATCCAACATGAAGTTGGTCAATAGCACAACAAACAAAGTTGAACAAATTTCATACTGCAAATCTCCGAAAACTTGCCGCAACATTCAAGAGTTGCTAAACCATCTGAGACTTGCCACACCATCCGAGATTTGCTATAACACCATCTGAGACTTGCTATAACACCATCGGAGACTTGCCATCCGAGAGTTGCTACACCATCTGAGACATGCAACCACAACCATCGGCAATCAAGATCTCCAAAGAGACAACAGCATCACAATCAATTCACATAGAACCCTATTCTATGTCTTCATCAAATTCTTCAAAGTGGGAGGAGCGAGAAATAGGTGAGGAGTGAAGAGTGAGAAGCTCCTCTTTTACCCTAACGGAAAGCACTCGTCTTTTGTGGAGCTTTCTCTCGCGAGGAGCCAGGCGCCATCTTATTGTGTGACGCGGGAGCGGGAGAGCAGAATGGTGGTTTGCATTGCGCGACAAATCGGGACTCTTGCACATCATTCTTCTGTCGCTCTTCGTCGTCCTTCTCCTCCTGCGCAAACATCATCAACATCACCATCATCATCATCATCATCATCCTTCTTCTTCACGGTCTCTGAGTGTTTCAGGTTGTCTTCACCTTCGTCTGCAAGCCGTAACGGACTTCGCACTGACAAAGGTGGGCCGCGAAATGGAACGGCTTTTCTGATAAGCCGAGAGACTGTTTGTCACCATCGCAGTTTCAAAATCCGCACTGCCGCGGCTCTGAGCCAGGGAGCTTCCGCTGGCGAGGCCATGGACTCTGTCAAGCCGTTTGGAGTTCTTTTCGTGTGTCTAGGTGAGTGAGTGGATGACGGAATCGATTTTTATTTCATGATTTTTTTGCAGTGTGTGAAATTCTGCTATTGCAATTTCCCGGAGTATGAAATCCTACCGCTTTCTTCCATGGAAGCAGCAGCTTCAGCTTCGCCCTTGTCTCCGAACTGGTATGCAAACAATTGGTTTGAGATTGAGGTTTTGCTTCCGGCAGGTATGATGAGCGAAGTCAGGCATGAGGAGATCGCTGTAGTAGTGTTTGTGAAACTATTGGACTCGTTTCACTAAAGAAAGATGCCAAGCACTGGCTAGTTATGTGATGAGCTCTGACAGTGATCTTCTTCTGTTGCTCATTGCTTGTTTCAGTCTTTCAGGAATGTCTGATTTCTGGTTTAGAGTTCCGCAGGCTGCAGCTTGGCTGTACGAATTGTAGGAGCTGAAAACTTCTTGTGCTCTCAGTTGTAAACAAATGGTACAAGAGACCTGGAAATTGTTGTTTGTTATGTCGGGTTTAGGGTTTATGATTGGAAATTGGTTTGGTAACAATGATGCAGGCAACATATGTCGAAGTCCATCAGCAGAGGCAGTCTTCAGATACTTGGTGGAGCAGAAAGGATTGGCTTCTGATTTTGTCATTGACTCTGCAGGCACAATCAATTATCATGAGGTCTTCTCCTCTCTTGTCTTCTTTTTCTTTCCAGTTTCAAAGAGTTTGTGGGTTGTTGCAGCGGGTGCCACCCTGTAGAACATCATCATCAATTTTGATTTTCTGGAAATGTTTTTTTGGAGACTTCCATACTGCTGCCATGGTTGTTTTTCCATATTTGGTAGAATATTATGCTTCTGCTTGAATGGTAGAGGGTTGTTTGAATGAATCTATTAGGCAATGGATCCTACTGTTTTCTTTGGAGAATTTCAACAGCTTTTTTTGTGTGGGTGAAGGGGAATCCTGCAGATTCAAGGATGAGGGCTGCAGCAATGAAACGTGGAGTGAAACTCACATCTATCTCCAGGCCCATACGACGTTTGGATTTTGAGGAGTTTGACCTCATACTTGCGATGGATAAGCAGAACAAAGGTATCATTGCTCTCACTATTCCATGACAATCCGTCTTCTTGCCAGGAATTTTGATGCGTTGTTTTCCTGCCCTCAGTATGTCAGGTCAGATTGCTTGTGGTATGCACAGTCTTAGACTTAAGCAAAAGGCATATCACCAAACCAGCTCACTGTTGATGTTTGAACACAGAGGATATCTTGGCTGCTTATGAAGTATGGAACGCAAAGACATCACTCCCAGTGGATGCAAAGAACAAGGTCAGTCAAAGCTACTTGTATTTGCTGCTTGTGTATGAACAGTGACATATATACATCCAAGCTTTTCTGTCATTTTTCCATTAAAATTTGGAGGTGTTCAATGGTGTGGTAGTGTTTGCTGAAAAAACTGGTCATTAGACCTGAGAGCTGTGGTCATGTTTCTCGGAATGTGGGACCAGGTGAGACTTATGTGCAGCTATTGCCGCAAGCATGACATCACTGAGGTTCCCGACCCTTATTATGGTGGACCTGCAGGATTTGACAAGGTGAATGAAAAAAGGGTGCCTACATCACATTCAATAAGATTGTGGGAGATGCTGTCTCAGGGTCAGGATATCTTGAGTTTGCATGAACAACCATTCTCTTATTTTCGAGAGAATGCATCTGCAATCTGTGCTATACTGACTGCATTTTTTTGGTGACAAATCAGGTGTTGGACTTATTGGAAGATGCATGTGAAGGCTTATTGGAATCTATATTGACAACTAGAACTCAAGTAATGGAACCAGCACAAAGTGTTCTTCCTGATGCTTAGAAGCTCCCCCACCCCCCCCCTCCTTCTTGAATCACTATGTGAAGTCTTCAGATAAGTCCTCTTGCGCTGTAGAGCCAGGGGTTGCTATTTCCTTTGCAAGGTTTGCTAGTGGGTAGTATCCCTTTGACTCCGAGTTCAACAGGTACTCCCATCAGCTCAAGGGCATTGTGCTAGTGTTTGTGTTGATATCAAGTAAGCTCTCTGCAACATGGCAGATAATGATATGTCAAATTTGAAAATTGAAACTTTATTTGTTTTTGTAAGGCATTCAAAATGCTTGAAGAGACTGATGATGATATCACCTTCATGGTCTGCACTGCAAGAATGCACAACCTTGACAAGGTTCACAGCCTGTTATATGAGTCCAAAGTGTCTTCCCAAACCATTGGCATTTGTTGCTCCATTGTCATTTGAAAATTTGCATATTACTTCCCACTCACTTCCATTACAAGAGGAGTCAACTTAGAAATCCAAAATGTCATGAATTACTTAGGAAGTATCTTTCTGTTCTGTCTTTTGCTTGTTTTCAAGGTCATGGTTTTGTGTTATCATCTATGAGAGTAGAATGAAATATTGTACAACCAAGGCAAAATTTGTAATTGGAGCAAAGCAAAGTTCCAAAAGAATGTGTCTTGTAAGAATGTGTTAGGTGCATGTGCGTGTTTTGCAAGTCCACACAAATGAACTTCGTGGGTGCATGTGATGGTATTACAAGTCCACGTGGATGTAGGAGGGCACTATAAACTGGGCTTGAAAAGGATGAATCCAACAAAAGTGAAACTCAATGGCAACTCAAAAAGAAAGAGGGCAAATGAAAAACTCCTCCCTAATAAGCTTGAACGCCATCTCCTTCCATGTTGGGGGGATTTGGATTGAGTGTGATTGACTGTTGATAGTTAGTAAAAATACCATCAAGAGTGACAAATGTCAAGGAACACATTATGAGACAACCTTTCATTCTATTCCCTCTTATTTGATACTTGTAATTATTTTTTATAACAATTCCAAAACATAATTTGACTTACATTATTGTCAAACAAGAAGGCGAGCACAAATTCTATTGTTTCATATGTTGGTGGCCAAGATATTTATCTATACATTGTCCTCAACTATGTCCCCACATGGTTGTTGTTAGTGTCCTATCATCTCTTCTTCTTTGTTTGCTTCTATGTGAAAGGAAGATTGGAAATAAGCAAAGGGTCCTTAGTGGAAGCTCATTGCAAAAACATTGCTTGCTTCTTTTTTCCCTACTTGCCCATTTGCCCATCCAAGATGTGTTAAGAGATGAACATTGCTTTAATTATATGACTAAAAGGTAAGAAAAATAATGTTTAGACCTAAGCAATTCATATTTCATCATTTAATGCTAATTAATGTTCAAAATCTTAGTGGACCAACTTGAAGAATTTGAAAAAGAAACCTTGCAATGCCCCCCACCACATTTTTGGTGTCGGTGGAAGCCTTTGATGAATAGGGGTCCACCAAGGTGGTTTCATAATGTTTAGACCTATAGTGCAAGAATGATTGAATATGGAACAATTTATTCAAAGAAAATTCAACAAAACAAAACAAAATGGACATTGGGGCACACTTTTGGTATTGTTGGAGGGTTGTTAATGAATAGGACTTTATCAATGTGACTTTGTAATCTTTTTAAGCTAAGGTGTAAGAAATATTGAATTTTAAATAATATTTGTCATTGAAATCCAATGAAAATTAGTTGGGTAACAAGTCCACACTTGCACCAATATCACATGTCACATTAGTTTATGATAAAAATACCTCTAAAGTCATCTTGTGGTTGGGCTTTAATTTGACCTTCTCATATATGTTTCATCCCAAATGTAATTGGAAAATGAACAAAATTTAGTACCAATTAATGACATTCTATATCAAGTCACAAGATTGGTAGAAATTTTTTTTTGACAAGACTTGATTTAATGAAGAATATGATTAACAATAAAGATGTAAGTAAGGTAAATCCAAATTGTGGGTGAAATTTTTGTGAGAAAACATTATAAATATACATTTTTTGATCCTTGTCAAGAAAAGTGTAGTCATAAAATATGTCTTAACATATTAATTTTTTTTAAAAATATTTATATTAGTGATCAATATGAATATATTCTTTGAATTTATGTAAATGATATTGAAGAATCACATGTTTAAAATAAATTTAATTAAATTTCCAAAAAATGCAAGTAGATTTTTTTTTAATTTTTTGGGTTGTTCAAAGAAACAAAGTAGGTTTCGAGAAGATGAAATATTGAATTTTTTTCACTTCCTTGGTTAGTGGGCATCTAAAATTTACTTATGCACTTTCAACTTCCAAGATTAAAGTAATAATATATTAATCTTTTAAACTTTTTTCTTTTTTTTAAACACAATTACACTAGGCAATCTCAAAAATACTTTTGACCTACTTTTAATACATTAGAGTTCTTAAAACTTTGTATACAACATACTATAAATTCAATATTTAACACCATGATTGTTTAACAATGATAAAAAGGTTTTGACTCTAATTTTTTGCATTTATGTGTAAAAATATGACCTCAACTACCTAGAGCCACTTTTTGTATATAATTATCATGTTTTCACCCTTTCATCTTGACTTTTGATTGTGAGAAAACTGGCCCTAGGTGCAACAATACCTACGTTGGCACCATGGTAAAAAACTAAAAGCCCCAAATTTCTTTGGGTTATTTCTAAACATCATTATGAAGTTTCTTAATCCAAATTTAACATTTATAATATGAAATATAATCATTAAAGACCTTATTCAAGAAGTGAAAATACAAATCTAATTACTAGTTCACTATGGCCACAAAATTAAGTGTAGCCCCAATTGAAGGTCGTTACAAATAACTCAAAAGGTTATCCCCAAAATATTGGGTTTTGATTGATGTTCGTAGGTTAGGTTTAGGTTTTTGGTAAAATTTAAAAGTATTCAAACTAAAGGTTTATAATTTTGCTAAAACTAGGTTTGGATTTGTATTATGAAACTAATTTTTTATTAAAAATTAGAACTTGAATTTGGATTGGGTTATGTCCCTTTTAAAACAAGCATAATTTTTTTATTCATATAAATAAAACCTTTTTTTTTAGAGGAATCATCAAACCCTATTTTTTAAGCAAAGTATTAATTTTAATTGGATGTACATAAGAATTAATACATAGCCTTATATTTTAGGCATTGTGCAATGCAAATGAAATCAAACCCAATTTTCAATTAAATTAGGTTTGGAATTTCTTGGAAAGTTTATAAAACTAAAGGTTGTATAAATGAAAAAAATGTTCTCAAAATCAAATTGAAGGTTTTTTCAAACAAAAACAAAATAAAAACTAGAATTAAGGTTCCTTTCAAAATCAAGAACCTAACAACACTTGTTTTTACCATGTTACCAATGTAGGTTAATTGCAAACTACATATGTGATGCACCTTTTTTTCAAAGTACCAATTACATTAAAGATTCTTGGTTTTTTTAATGTTGTTCAACTACATATCATTTTCATATTAAGGTAGGTGTTTGTTTTATTTTGTGATCATGCCTTAACCTTCCTAAATTATGAAAACCCTTTCAACACTTTTAGTAATATTGGAAAAGTCCTTGATGAAACAATGTGCATGCTTATCATCTCCCAATTTTTGGATTGACATAATAAAAGTTATTGAACTTCGAGTGATTTTTTCCTTTGGGAAATTAGTTAGAAAAATAAATGAAATTTCACAATTGGATTTTTTAGAAAATCATGCCTCTTAGAGCCTTAAAAAGGTTTGTATTAAAATTTCTTAATATGTATATATTAAGATAGATGTTTGTGAAGTTTTGGTTTTTTCATAAGACCTTTGAAGTTAAGCCCACCAAAACAAAATAACACTAGGATGGGTGACCTTATAGTAGATTAAATATATTTGGGCCAACGACAAAAGGACTTGTTAGTCTTATTTAAATTATTCAGGTCATCAACTTTTGATTTTTAAATTTTAGCTTAGGCAACAATTTAAGCAAGAGAAAAACAAAAGGTTAGTGGGTCAATATATGACAATCTAAAGTCAAAAGATTTTAATATCATAGAATTATCCATAAAGTTTAACCCATGTTATGGTTACATTTGGGCCTCCTTTTGGCTTTTCACCCTTTCTTTTGAACTATTCTTAAATTCATCCCCTCTTGGCTAAATAAAAATTTCAAATTGCACATGAAAAGATATTTTTATCCTTCCTTAGGGTCGGCATTTTTAAGGACAAAACTTAGAACCAAAAAGAAAAATCTTTTTCAAAACTTTGAAATGTTGACCTTTTGTTTTTTTGAAAACTTAACTTCTTCCTAGTTTCTTTGTCACTAGATTTTCCCCCTTTCCACCTCCCCCATCACTAGATACTCATGTCAATTTGCAATAGATTTCAATTAATATGAAGGGGATTTTTTTTAAAAATCATTTGTCATACCTCAATTGTAATTAGATACACGGCTACATTTTTATATGGATCATTGTCATCTTAGTACTATTGAAAATCCTTAAAAATATATATATTTTAAAACTTTAAGTTGAATAAAAATAATAGTAGCAAGCACACACCTTGCTTCTATTCAACAAAACTTTGTAATGCTTGAACTTGCATGCCAAAATTACTTGTTTCTTTGGTTTCTTTCCACTAAAAAGGATTTTTTTCTCAAGGAAACCACATCAAAATGGTAGCACACACCCAACTTGCTTTTGTTCAAAAAAGCTTTGCCACTTCTTAGAAAAACCATAAAAAAATTCTATTGATTTTTCTTTATTATTTTGCACAAAAGAACAAAAACCACATAACTTTCTCTTTGCCACACACACACACACACATCTTGCTTTGAAAAATCGCAAATTGTTTTTGCCCTAGTCATGCACCACATGTACCCCATCATTGCTTCCATATTTTACATTTTACCTTTGACTTTTGCACTTGGCTTCCACCTTCACAAAAATTCATCAACTTCTTTCAAAGCTTCTATGTTCAATCTCTTCGATTACCACAATTCTCATCAAATGTCTCTACATTCTCAATAATTATTTGAAACAACAATAATGGCAAAACACCCAAAAAAATTAACACCAATGAATCAACATTCACAATGAATCTTTGGGTGAAAACACATGGTTAAACTTTCATGCCCTTGGAATTTGGAACAAATTTTAATTTGGTTATGTGATTTTTTCATTCAAAAAAATCTCATTGCGTTTTTAAGGTTTGGTTGCATTTTTTGAAATCTAAACCTATCTAAATCTTGAATTTAGAATACAATTGGAATAACTTTAATAGTTGGAACATGAAAGATATATATAATGTTTGAAATTGCATTTGTTTTAAAATCTTTCATTCTTGTCTATATGCATCATTGTGTATTGTTTATTGTTGTCAATAAAGATGTTAACATGGCAAACACATGTAACACCAATATTGATTTTGCTTTTAAACAATTTTTTTTGAAAATTCACATTATTTTGAGTTGTTGAATATACATGTAGTGAATTACAAAGGGGCAATTTGACCTACCCCAAATCACAAAAAGATTATTAAAAATTGTTTTGCATTGCCATGATGAAAACAATTGGAGGACAAATGTCACCTCCTTGCCACTAAACAAAACATATCATATTACAAAAGATGCACTTGCTTTAGATATGGATCATTAGATTTTAGCTTTGTCCCTAATTCCCTCCTAGTACACATTCATTAATTCATCTCCTTCCAACTCAAACTTGTTTTTGCTAAAGTTTTTTCTAACTTCTAAGTTGATGTAGACACTACACACTTTTAAGCACTATCCATTTTGTGCATTTGTTTTTGAATCTTAAGTCCCAAGTCCTCTTTTGAAACACTTTGTTACACTTCATGAGACATCTAAAACATGGAGTTCATTAAACATTCAATTTGCAAGTTGTTGCATGTGCACCATTCACTTCGTAGCGACTAGAATTTGTTCCTTAATTATTTTGCTAGTTGGTGGATTTGAAAGTTATTATTTTCAAAATTGAATTGTTCCTTGCAAGCAAAGTGATAATGTGATCCTTGAACTTTCAAAGGTTCCTTGTTCATTGTCATTCTAAGTTTTTATGTTTTTTTTTTGTAGCTTGTTAGTTGTTAGTGTAATTGCCATTGTTCATTGTTGGAATTTGAAGTTTGAAATTTGATTTGGATTTTGCAGCTTGATTTTTGTTATGTTCTTATTGTAATTGAAACTTATCAAATCTCACCTTTTTTCGCTTGAAATGTGTGCACTTTGCTTTGTGTAAACAACTTCATGAAATGAAACTTTAATTTCATTAAAATCCAACAGTATATCTATTCTACCATTGCAAAAGAAGCAAGTTGTTATTGGCTAGTTTTAGAGGTAGTTTTACGTGATCAAGGCCATTTACATATAATTTTCTAGCTCCAAAAATGAATTTAATTTAAAAAAATAAAAATACCAAAAAATATTAGCTAAGAAACCATCAATCCAAAAATCTCCAACAAAAACAAATAGACCAAATATGGGAATCAAAGATTTCAAATTTTTTAAAAGATTTTTTTAAAAAAAATCTGCTACAACACACAATGCTAATCTGCCTTTCTTTCCTACCTACCTAACTACCTACCTATAGAAAAAGTATCAAACAGTAGTGTTAGGCGGGTATTTGATTTTATTAATAATGACAGGTTCTTTGTTTTTTAATATATTTCGAAATTGGAGAATTATTGATCTGCTTTTTGAAATAATAATGATAAAAAAATTTAAACCTTGAAGAATTGTAGGTAATTTTCATGGAAGACCAACAATTCTTTCCAAATTTTCAAAAAAAAATTGGACAATTGTGGCCATATATCGGAACTGGGTATTTCGAGTTTTGAGAGTTATGGTTTATGAGCTTTTAAGAACCGCCCTGGTACCCGGTGAGGGTTTGGTGGCAGTTTCTATAAATGCCCACCTGCCCAACAATGGTAGGTTATCTATCCGCCCGCACCAACCAATG